>Ga0209258_100161_pt1 | contig 151992 bp, 129 predicted proteins | sample Araplaol_mTSA_r2_FD_184281 | JGI IMG/M metagenome (GOLD analysis project Ga0209258, IMG submission 184281) | Arabidopsis root microbial communities from North Carolina, USA - plate scrape CL_Col_mTSA_r2 (SPAdes) (version 2) | ecosystem: Host-associated > Plants > Roots > Endosphere | place...
AGAGTACCTGGAAGGAAAAAGTGATAGAAATCTACTTCTCATTTGTGAGCGAAAACCGGAAGCAATGTACTAACAGTATATATCTTGGTCAGGTATTCACCGGCGTTTATTAACTGTTTTTTTAAATTACTATATTGATAATTTTCAAAATAAAATAATCATGTATTTATATTTATAGAGAAATACTACATCTCAATAAAATATCGGCAGTGACGGATTATAGTTATAGTATCCAATAAGGCCGATATTTTATTGAAGTTTAATATTCTGGATTTGCCTACGATAACTGCTCCTGAAATCTTTTGACTGCCGCCGCCTGTTTTTCAATAGTGTCTTTAAAATCGCAGCTTGGCAGTGTCTCTGCTTTATATACAGTAGCTAGTGCAAAATGTACTACATCATGGTAACCATATGAAGCTTTTGATCCACGCAGATACACTGCGTTCCCCCATTATAACTTTACAAAACACGTTGAAATAGAATAGAGGAAAGCATTCTTTAACCGGTTGTTTCATGCTCTACCAATAAGTCTCTATCAGCTAAGCTTACCCCTGATTTAACCTTTGTAGTAATATTTTAAAATTCTATGTATCACTATTCCTGAATAAGTAGAAGTACGCATTTTTTATCAATAACATCGGGTTAACGTATTCTATAAGAATATTGTCTATTTTTAGTTCAATGATATTGAATAACCCCTATCAACCTTTAATCATGGGACAATTTCTAAAAACTGTTTATGTGCTTCCCTTTAGGAAAAATTTATTAAAATGTTTAATGCATGCCGGTATTATATAGGCATTTGGGACCGTGATTTTGTTTACTAAGAATCAGCTGTGCATTTCTAACTTTTTAGCCCTCACAGAATGAAACAATTTATACCCCTCATTATTATATTCTGTATTTATACCTGCTTTGCAAATGCCTAGGATAGTACGCTTGAACACTTACCTAAAAAGTATTTATCTCAGCTTGAATTAAGTCTATAGGCATTTCAAAAAAATACCAGGTTAGCCCTACGTTGAAAGGCAACATCATGGTACTGTATGATTTTTTAGCCCCGTTAGCTACCAAAGACTGACAATATCAAAGTAAGATTCGATTGAAATGAACTAAATAAATTTTCACAATTAAAACATTTTCCCCATGAAATCAGTATTGATTTTTTTATCGCTGCTATGCGCGTCCCTGTATGTAGGTGCACAGAATTATCCGGATGTATTATCGTATTACTATAATGGTACCCCTACCAGTGGCATTAAGATAAAAACCAATCTTCCATTTACGAATTCCAGCCAGATGCCGACAATCATTTTAGAAGGATACTCTTATGGTACAAATGAACCAATCAATCTGACCCTGAATTATTATATCTACAATAATATTTTCATAAAGGGTAAAATAAGCACCTCTGGTTCCTATAATCCCCCGGTCTATTTAGCCGGAGAGAATGGGAAAGTGGTCATTTTCCTTGATAGCAGAAGTTATTGCCAACGACTCCATGTGAGGGCATATGCCTCGGGATTTAGTGCTGATATTGCTGCTAATTATACCGGTTGGACAGCAGTAGATTCCGTATTGTCTCCGATGGCAACTGCTACCTTTTTGTTGCCTTATCAAAACAGGTTTTCAGGGGATGTTTATCTGCCCGGTAATAGCGTATGGGATTCCAGCGGGAATGTCGGAATAGGGACCACTAATCCAGGTAGTTATATGTTGGCAGTAGAAGGTACAATGGGTGCCAGGAAAGTGCAGGTGAAGCAAACCAGCTGGGCAGATTTTGTATTCAAAACTGATTATCAGCTACTCTCTTTGCCGGAGGTAGAAAGCTATATAAATACAAATCAACACTTACCCGGTATTCCTTCGGAAGCAGAGGTACAAAAGGAAGGTATTGATGTGGGAGAAATGAATAAAAAGTTGTTGCAGAAAATAGAAGAGTTGACTTTGTACATCCTTCAATTAAACAAAGAAAACCAAGACCAAAGTCTCAGAATTCAGCAACTCGAAGAGAAAATAAAATAAAAACACGTTATAAATTCTCACGCCATGCAAATTTTTATTAACTATAGGAAGATCCTGCCTGTATTTTTCCTGCTTATTTTTTATGTGGTATTGACCTATGGTCAAAATAATCCTTATAATGATGTCAGTATCGCTTCCCCTGTCGCAGCGTCTCTAGGAAAATATATAGACTATCCCGTTAGTTACCATACGGGGGTACCTGATATTTCTATTCCGATATATACGGTTCAATGTGGCCCTTTACAACTACCCATTTCACTAAACTACCATGCTTCCGGATTACGTGTGATGGAACCTGCCAGTTGGGTGGGGGCCGGATGGTCCCTTGCGGCAGGAGGAATAATCAGCAGAACTGTCCGGGGAGCGCCGGATGAACGTAATACCAGTAATGTTTATAACCAAAGTAAAGGGCATTATAGCGATACCGGCTATACGAGGTATTACTATTATGGAACACAACCGGATTGGCAATCTTTTGCCGCCGGTAGATCAGACGGTGAGCCTGACCTGTATTACTTCAATTTTGCAGGATATAGCGGGAAATTCTATTTTTCAGACGCACAGAAACCCGTTCTTATACCTGATGATAAGGATATGAAAATTGCACCATATTATTCCGGATCTGGAAGCATCCAGGGTTTTAAAGTAACAACCGCAGACGGAACCTGTTATTCTTTTGGTTCGTTTTTTGGCGGTTTTAACGCAGATACCACTAACCCTTTTACCGTGAACGGATTAAGTACGGGTACTGCCATATCTACCTGGTACCTCACTCAAATTGCTTCAGGAGACAACCAGAGTTCCATCACCCTAAGCTATGCCGCAGAACGTTATAGTTATTATACCATTTCTTCTACCCCAATATATAGTTCAGACCAGCCAACGCCACCAGCTGTTAATCTTGTAAAAAACTATATAAACGGGGTACGGCTAAGCCATATTGTAACTCCAAATGGACAGATTGATTTTTTGCCAGGTGCTGTCAGAACAGATCTGGGGGCTAACCAGCCCAAGAATATTGCAGATTATGTTAACACAGAATCTGTGGCATTAGGTGCGATACAAATCAGCAACGGGGGAAGCTTTTGTAAAAAGTTCAACCTGTAGAAAATGCATTATTCAGTAATATTGATAATACACGGACAGCTGTATCTACGATAGCCGGATATCCCACAGATAACACTACTAATCCAAATGTCTATGTGGCCAGGTTAAATGCCAACAATGGGCAGAAAATAGGCCCATCACTGGTATTACGAGTTATGGCAGGAGATACCATTCAGGCAGGGGTGAAGGCTTTCTACAAAAGCACTGGCACCAGTACCTCCAGCAGCACCAGCAGCAGCATGGTAATTGCCTTATTACAGGTATTCGCTGGCTCCGGAGTGAGTGACGGTGCACATTATGCCACGGGAGGGAATTCTCCTCTTGCCACCAATTTTGGCAGCGGCAATTATGATGCCCTAAAACAGCAGGACCCCAATCAAAACCTATCAGACAAACCGAAAGCCTACCTGAATTATGTATTGTTTGATGACAGGTTTAATATGGTAGGTGAAAACAGCGGGGTAAAACAGGTACAGGGCAGTCCCGATGCATTACAGACTTTAGCTACAGACAGGATGGTGGTTAAGAAGACAGGATTTCTATATATTTATACCAATAACGAGAGTGGGGAAGATGTCTTTTTTGATAATTTAGTAGTTGCACTTAACACCGGTCCCCTACTGGAAGAAACACATTACTCTCCGTTCGGAGGCACCTTGGCTGGGATTTCTTCAAAAGCGCTGCAGGGTACAAGCTATTTCGAGAACAGGTTAAAATATAATGGAAAGGAGCTACAGAGCGGAGAGTTTAACGATGGTAGCGGTCTGATGACGTATGACTATGGAGCACGAATGTATGATCAGCAGATTGGCAGATGGATGCGTACAGACCCACTAAGTGAGATATCCCGGAGATGGTCCCCCTATAACTATGCATATAATAACCCTGTTAGGTTTATTGATCCCGATGGAATGAATGTGGAAGAGAGTATCGTTACACAGCTTAATCAAGATTTCATTAGTCTTGCACAAGGTAATTATCATGCATCGACAAATAGTAAACCTTTTGATTGGGTTCACGATAGAGCATCAAATAAAGTGCTTTGGGATCCTAATGTTCATAGCGCGAGCGATGTAACCGATCCAAACAAACAATATCTGGGTAAAGGAGGAATCCTTTATGGTGCCGCAAATGGAGGGCTTGTAAATCTCAAGAACGGAGGCGATTGGGACTATGCGGTATCACCAATGAGCGCTTCATCTGCAACAACAAATGTTGATGAAGGTGAAAGCGGTGGAGAAAGTGAGGGCAGCGGAGAATGGACACATGCTGCTAATTATGAAATTGGTGCGTTAGGAACAGCTTGGGGAGCAAAAGAAAATTTGTTAGATTACGCTGCCAAGTTATCACCTGAAATAGAAGAACTTGGATATTTTAAGGCAGTTAAGTTAGGTTCTAGAGGATTGCTTGTCGCCCAAGCAGTAGTGAGCGGAGCCCAAATTTATCACGTGTGGAATCATAGCGATGGAAATTGGAGAACTAATGAAGGAAATAAATGGGGGGTAACTGCTAAAGCTACTCTTGATGTTACGATGGGTGCTATTGGCGCTTTTGGGGGCCCTATTGGATTGGGCATTTCGGGAGCCTATTTTTTAGGAGATGCTTTTGGTGTATGGGGAGATTGGGGAGAGATACCAAAACCTTAAATTTAATCAATTGTTCTAAATTCATAAATGTATGAAACTTAGATACCGGTATATCATATATAAGATCTACAGCTGGACTGCCTATAAAAAAGGGGAAACTCCGATTGGGAATACAATACTCACATTGGCAGCTGTTCACCTTTTTCAGTTCGGAACTATATTACTTTTTATTGATCGCATTATTACCCCATTAAAATGGCTAGACAACATCAATAAAAGGTATTTATTTGTCGGAGTACTAATTTATTTTATTCTATTTTATTTTTTAATTTATAATAAGAAGAGATGGGATTCTTATGTTGAAGAGTTCAGTAATGAAAGCGACAGCGAGCGAAAGAAAGGGAATTTTATCGTAATAGCTTTTTTAGTTGGGAGCATTCTATTGTTTCTTATATCGTTTCCAGTTTTATTTACTCTTGGTAGAAAAGGATAATGATTTTTTCTTATACAGAAAAGCCCGCCAGGATTAATGGTGGGCTTTTCCATTTGTTTATTCCTATTTAAAAATGATATTTTGCTCCTGTAAATGACAAGCTATAACAGATAAGGACTTCCTTGCAACTTTTATTATCACTTTATTACCATTCATTCTAGGCAGAAGTTGTTTGTAATAAAGTAGTAACGCTGGATCTTTCCTAATAGCCATCCAAGAACATTCTATCAGTATTGTTTTAAGGATAGCATTTCCTCGTCTGGTTATGCCCATGATCCTCTCTGTCTGTCCACTATTACGGCAATCTGGTGCAAGAAGGACATGCATAGCTGACAAAATGAAAAATAAACGAACACAAAGAACAGAATGGCGGTCAAAGCCCCCCCTTGAATAAAAGCGATTATTAAACTTAAAGGAAACAATAAATGAAATCAGATTTAAATAGCATTCAAGATTTATTTTCGAAAATGCAAAAAGATGGCTTTGATACAAATTCTAATTTGAAGTGGGGATTTTTCTTTTTCAATCACAATGTTGAGGGATTGAATAAAGTATATAAAGAACTTGAAGGGCATGATTACAACTTGGAATCACTTGAAAAAGATGATGATGGTGAATGGAGATTATATGTCACCAAAATTGAAGTATTGACAGCTGAAGAATTACATAGGAGAAATCTTGCCTTTAATGAATTAGCTGATTATTGCGAAGTAGATTTATATGATGGATGGAATGTTGAAAAGATAAATGCGTAAAGATAATACACAGCTTAGCTGCTCAACATATTTCTTAAGACAACTCGCTTTATATTAAAGCAGTAATCATCAATGATAGGAACCATATGGGTAACCAGAAAGCTAAGCCCCAATTCTCATATTCCTATGAGTTTACAGTTGGTGGAAAAAAGTACACTGGTAATTCTCACGATATTGCTTTAAGAGTTGGTGATACGGTTGAAGTGGAATATGATAAAGAGTACCCTAACATCAATAGACCGCTTAATCCTAAAAACTAATGCGTATAGAGCATTTTTAGTATTTTCTTTACAGTAATATGCATGATAGCAAAAGGTTGAAGCTTCAATATTTTTTCGAAAAAATATTGGTAAGAATTTATATGACTTCACAATGGGAGGCTAGATAGTCGTTTTCTCTACGACTTTAAAAAGAACGCGACTGGCAAGATCAATTGAAGAAGATTTTAAGGAATTAGGCATCTGAAATTAATATTCATTTTAAAGAATTAAGTAATTATTTACAGGCGATTTAGAATACACTAGTTATTCTCAAAAGACGACACTTCCATTTTGGAAGTGTCGTCTTTTTTTGCTCCAGACATTGAAAACAAATACCTATAGGAAAATCCGATTCCTTTTAAAAAGCTAAAATTAAATTCTTTTAACAAATTGCCCTGGTATCGTGTATACAAAACATATCAATAATTACGTATATGGTTTTTTCAAATTAAAGAAAATCACCGCTACAAATTCACAGCTATTTTGGCTAACTTTTAGTGTATCCTGAATTATTCACTCTAAATCCAATTCTATGTAAAACAGCAACGTATCGAAAATTAAATTTCTTACACCAAGGTATGGCTGATAAGCTACGGCCATCCTTCTGTTATTAGTCACATTAAAAATAATAATCATGAAAATTGAAACGAATGCCATTTCTTATCCATTTCCGTATGCTACTAATCCCCATGCAGACGAATTAGAAAAAAAAAATAAGCGGGTGGATTGAGAACGATTACGGTTATTTACCGGAAAAGGCGAAGGCAAAATATAAGCATACTGGTATTGCTCATGCCGGTGGTTGTATGTTTCCCAATGCCAATGAACCCCAATTGTTAGCCATATGCCGGTTTTTCATTTGGGCGTTCATGATAGATGACACCTATGAATATGGCCCGGTTGAGGAACTGAATATTATTTGGAAAAAAGCGCTTGCCATCCTTCGCGGTCAAACGGAAAAGGACGATGATCCAAAGTATCAGCAACTCTTTATTTTGCGCAGAGAACTACTGAGTTTTGCCGATAATGCCTGGCTGCAACGTTTTTGCGGCAGCCTGGACGTTTATTTTGAAGGCATCATCAGGGAAATACCATACCGGATTAATATGGTTTTTCCTTCTTTTGAAGAGTTCTATACAATTAGGGAAAAGGCTGTAAATGTATTTCCTTTAGTAGATCTGGCAGAAGCTATCACGGGGCAAATATTACCTGAAACAATTATTAAAAGTCCCGTTTTGCAGCGTTTGGCCCAGCTGACTTGTAGGATACTTGCCTGGTCAAATGATTATTTTTCAGCACCTCATGAAAAAGGTTCGGATGTATTTAACCTGGTCCTTATGCTGGAGAATCAGCACCATTACCCTATGGAAGAAGCCTATAGGGATGCGCTGCGCATTCATGATGCGGATGTCAGGGAATTTTGTATGCTTTCTGATGCATCACCGGATTTTGGGCAATATGATGTTCCTGTAAAGACGTTTATTGAGAACCTCGCACTGATGATCCACGGGTATTTATATTGGACTAACCTGTTGACAAAGCGCTATCAAAGTGGCGGACATCCTTCAATAGATTTGAAGATGAATACACGTTAAACACCTAAACATTAATTTCCTGTAGTGATTGCTCTCTAGCGATAAGTTGCCGTTTCAATGCAGGCATCAGCGATTTATTATCCAGTTTATACAGAATTTCCTTGGCTCCCAGAGCATAGAATTCATTTAATTCCGTTGGACTGCATTCGGCAGCCGTGGCAATCATTACAGGAATTTTTTTATATCGCTGATTGTTTTCCAGGTGAATTAATGTTTGTTTTCCATCAAGATTTGGCATGTTCACATCCAGAATGATCATATCAGGGATCATTTTTTCAAGTTGTTCCAAAACCCCGAAGCCATCTTGCACAATTGAATAAGTAGCACCCATTTTTGCCAGTAAACGTCCTAAATACTCAGGGACCATCAAATCATCATCTGCAATTATGAAATGGAGGCCGTGAAGATCAGGTTCCTGATCCGTCGTCTCTTCTGGCTTAATATCTTCCGATTTTCCAATCTCTAACGGGAATATCAATGAAAACGTAGTTGTCTTATCTTTACTATCCAGTACCAGGCTTCCATTTACAGTCTTTACTTTTTGTTCAACAGTATACAACCCAATTCCAGTTCCTTCTATAGAGGCGTTCCTTCTATTAGTCTCAAACATGTTAAACAGTGCAGCCTGTTTTTTAGGATTAATATCGAGGCATTGATTGGCAACATCAATTTTCCAGGTTTTTCCGTTTGGTGATATTATAACATATATTGTAGTGAAACTGTCTGCATATTTAATGGCATTTCCCACCAGGTTGCTCAAACATAAATCAATAATTTCAGGATATCCTTCAAGAACGTCTGGCATTTCTTTATTTGGTAAGATTTGTATAGCAATTCCTCTTTTCTTTGCAACATCCAGATATGGGTTAACTATAGAATTTATATGTTCCCTTATCCTGAATGTACTCCTTACTGGTGGTTTTTCTTTACCGGATTCGATTTGGCCGTAAGGTAAGATATTGTTAAAGGCGCTCTTAATGGAGGTTACGATCTGATTGATGTCCTTGATGTACGGTTCAATTGACTTCAGTTGCTCATTATCTTTTATATCTTTACTCATATTCGATACAATGAGCGATAAGAGATATACATTATTCCGAAATTCATGAGAAATCATGTAGACGTACGCTTTCAACTGTTTGATTAACCGCGCAACTTCATTCACATAATACAAAATAACGATTAGGTCAAAGGAAAGAAACGCAGCAATTGCGGTCCACCGAATAATGAATTGATTCTCCCTTGACATAGTTATCGGCGTAACCCATTGGTAATAAAAGTTGAATTCCAACACTAATATTGTGGCCAGTGTAACGGTAATACTGATAACGCGTAGCCACCATTCTGAATAGATCAAAAAAGTGGCACTCAATAAGAATACTGCGATCAATAACAGATTGATGGTTTCCCCTAATTGTATCCCGAAGTAACAAGCGAATACACAATGGACGATCAGAATGCCAACACTGGCGGCCTTATACCTCCGGAATTTGTTCAATAAAATAATGGCAGTAAAAGAAAGTCCTTCCAGCATGGCGGGTAATTCAATAGCCAGCCGAGAGGTTGTAAGAAAGAAAATGTTGCCAATAATAAAGGCTAGCGTGGCGGTTAGCAGGCATAAGCTGTTAATGATCCTGACCTTTTTGCTTTCATGCTCCAATAAATCCTCCGTACCAGCATGTATTATTTTATGTATGGTTATCGTGAGGCCGTTAACAATATATTTTATCATGAATAATTAAATCAATTGTAGGATTTATCGGATTCAGATTTCTTCTTTTGGAGCCGAAAAGCATTAATCCAGCTTCTATGCTTTTATGCCAATAAAATTAAACTTATTTGCTTTTCGATAAGTTAACGAAATGTTAAGGTGTGGAAAAAATTTGTAAAATTGTCCATTTTAGTATACATGGTATGCTGTATTATTCATAAGCGATGTAATAGCCTGGTAACGAAAAAGAAAAGACACTAAGTAATGCACCGTGCAAATAGGATGCGCTTATCAGTATATAACACTTATAAGAGTTTAAATCCAGAATGGGACTAAAAAAAAGGGTGGCTGTTTTCTTTTACGGCAACAGCTTCCAGCTCGAATAGCTTAAAATACGACTGAATGTATCACCCGTCGTATTTTGCGGATTTATTGTTACCCAACTTACAGTATTACATTTATAGTAAAAGAATAGTACTTAGAGGTACAGATCCCATTAAACTAATTTTAAAAAAATATTTTTAGATAGGTTAATAGGTGGCTAACGATTCTAAATTCTTCTCGCCGACAAATAGGAAATGTCTGTAGTAACGCTCATGCATAATCTTCTTGCGAATGGTGCAGTTCCATTATTTCTGGTGTTGAGCGTTGAATTTTATCAGGCGTTTAATGGTATTTTGTATCAGTTAAAGAAGCTGATTGTAATACCGGTTGTTGATGTAAATGAACGGCCAGGGTGATGTATCATACATTTCCTCTTACTAAATTGGACAAAAAGAAAAATTTCGTCAAAATATTAGATTACGTAAATTAGTTGTCATAAAAATTTAAAAAATGAAGATAGATTTTGCAAGACCCTTAACAACCCGGTCTGAAACAGAAATTTTTAATCGTACAAAAGATCATTATGTCGACGTCAGTTACTACTCTGACCAGTATTGTTTACCACCTTTGCAATGTAAAAGAAGATAACCTTATAGACAAGAAACAATACGAAGCTCAGAAAGCCGCGCTCTTAGCGGAAATCCACACCATCAGGGAAACCATTGTAATAAACGCCCTTTCCATTGTTAACGAACAGGAATTCCAGCAGTTTATCGCACATAAATATCGTATGCTAACGGTACTTGAAAGTCTGTTAGAAGATGCTATTTCCCAGAATGAAAACGAATCTTCTTTCACCACAGAATTGCTGAAAGAAGCCTTATCTCACACCGGAGTACTTAATTACTTCGTACGCTATCATTTTTCGCAGACATCAAAGGTCTCAGTCGAAAGCTCGTCAGCCAGTGAGCAGCACTTTGCTGCTATAGAAAAATTGAAACTGGATATCTCTGCAGAAGGAATGGCAGTTCTTACAAAAGCATTTGTAAAATCAACGCCACATATCTCCAGGAAAGCTCAGAAGGAAATTATACCTTATGTAATTACGCATTTCAGTTCAAAAAAAACGGATAATATGGCAATTACAACGTTTAAGAAAAATTATCAGGGTCCTAAACCTGATGCTATTAAAGATGCAATCGGGTTTCTTACCCGGATGATCAGCTATCTTAGAAATCTATAAATATTTATTTTCCTTCAATTTATTGATAATGAACATGTTGCATGGGGGTGTAAACCCCTGTGCAGCTGTTCTTGTATTGCTTATTTTTTTTGCTTTGCATAAAAACATTCAAACTATGCAAAGAAGCATTCCTATTGCTCAAAATGAGCAGCAACAAGTAAGGAAATTTATTTCTCCTCTTAAAAAGACAAACCTGTTCAACCGTAGAATACTGCGGCCACAGAACTATCAAAAAATTCTTAAAGCAAAAAAAACTAAATGATGAATTACATTCTTCACATGGAAAATTTTCATTATCTCGTAGAAAGGGATAATCGTCTGAAGCCCTGGCATATTGCGTTATACATCGCACTATTTAACACCTGGAACAAGTACCACTTTACACCTGTATTCAGGATCTCACGTGACTTACTGATGAACGGCAGTCGTATAGGCAACAAAAATACGTTGGCCCAAACACTTAAACAACTGCATGAATACGGTTACATCATCTATCAGCCGGAATTGGACAAAGGGGATTACCCGAAAGTAACAGTCATCCGGTTAACTGATCATGAGATTATAAAGAACCAGTTGAATCTTTTCCCCGAGAGTAGTACAGGTCCTGATACAGAGGGTGGTACTTCCTCTGGTACAGGGGTACTACCAGATGTGAACGGAGTAGCACCAGATGTATACAAAACAATAGCGTGTGAGACTCACGGACGAAAATATCCAACCATGCAAGAGACTTTAAGCTGGTTTGATAAAGTACATGCAAACGAAAAAACGGCCATTGCCTTTTTTAACCACTATTCAGCCAACGGCTGGATGATAGGTAAACAACCCATCAGGAAATGGCAGGCAGTGGCCTCAAAATGGCTTTTAACAACAAAAAAAACAGTCAATAATGAACGATAAAATCCTATCCATCATCATTATTCTATTATTCATATTCATCACAATGATAACGCTAAGAACATGTTTTCACAAACAGGAATATATCAACGTTACACAAGACAGTTCGGTATCCTGGAAGGACAAATACAATAGGGAGCATCTCAGCAAAACGGCCGGCAGCATACAGGAACCTTCCGCATTCTTAAACACTATAAAGAATCAGACGAAGCTGAAGGGCGTGCGGGAGGCAACAGCCATCGGTACTACGGCTTCCGGCTTCCTCTATCCAACAATAGACACGGTATATCTTTCAGACTCTGCTACAGCATACAAATTACGCTTTCATGATCGCTGGCTGGATCTTAACGGAGAAATAGGGAAGGAGCCGGTTATTAATTACCGGTTTACGGATTCGATTATTATCACCGCTTATCAGAAGCATAAAAAAACGTATGTAGATGCTTATAGTCTGAATCCAAATGTTCACCTGACAGGTATTACTGCGCTGAGGATGCTGAACAGGCAATATTTCACAATCGGACCATACGTTGGTTACGGATGGAACGGAAAAGCATTTGCGCCTTCTATAGGGATCTCATTACAATATTCATTTATAAAATTCTGATTATGAGAAACATAAAATATATCGTTATTCATTGTACGGCCACGTCACCTTTAACACCGGTTGCTGCTATACAGAACTATTGGAGAACGCAGCTGCGCTGGAAGAATCCCGGGTATCACTACATCATATCTGCAGATGGTACTATACAGCAGTTACTGAATGAAGAGCTGGTTGCAAATGGAGTTGCGGGGTATAATAATGTCTGCATTCATGTTAGTTACATTGGTGGTGTTGACGGGGATAATAATCCTCAGGATACACGGACAATGAAACAGAAAGAGGCTATGTATTATATAATTTGTGTACTGAGAGAAAAGTATCCTGCGGCTGTTATTCAGGGACATAGGGATTTCCCGAACGTACATAAGGCATGCCCGTCGTTTGATGTGAAGGATTGGCTGAAGGAATTTATACCTTAATTATAAAATATAAAAGAGATTGTATCATTGACGATATAATCTCTTTTATATTCTAATAAGTACCGGGAAATATGTTAGACCGGCAATTCCTGGAACAGAATCCTGACAAGGATATTGTAACTTTAATACTCACCCAAAAACACATTCCATGGCACAGAAGAAAATCCTCTTTCTTACAGGCGATTACGCCGAAGATTATGAAACAATGGTCCCATTTCAGATGTTGCAGATGATAGGACATGTTGTGCATGCTGTTTGTCCGGAGAAAGCAGCAGGAGATAAAATAATCACGGCCATTCACGATTTTGAAGGTGATCAGACGTATAGCGAAAAGCGGGGGCATTATTTTGTTTTAAATGCATCTTTTGCTGATGTACAGGTAACGTCTTATGACGCGCTGATGATTGCAGGAGGGAGAGCGCCGGAGTATCTGCGCTTAAATCTGAAGGTGATAGAGATGGTGAAGTACTTTGCAACTGCCAATAAACCAATTGCAGCTGTTTGTCATGGTATACAGATCCTGACCGCCGCAGATGTTGTAAGAGGGAAAAGGCTGACAGCTTATCCTGCTGTAGGACCGGAAGTAACCATTGCCGGAGGGCATTTTGAAGCAGTGAACGTGTATGAAGCGGTTACAGATGGTAACCTGGTAACAGCACCCGCCTGGCCAGCCCATCCTCAATGGATAGCCGCTTTTTTGAAAGTACTGGGAACAAAGATCGAGTTATAGGGGAAATAACCCGCTTTTTTGCTATTTTTGGTATAATAATCAGCATCCTATGAAAAACACTTATTTATTATCCATCTGCCTGCTTTTTGTGGTGACTGTTACCCGTGCACAGTTAGTGAAGATTGAAAAGGAAGGAAAATTCGGCTTCAGCAATGCTGCCGGAAAGGTGGTAATTCCTGCCAGGTACGACTCTGTGGGTAGTTTTCAGAACGGATATGCGGTAGTACGGCAGAAACATAAGTTTGGGTATGTTTTTGAGAATGGACATGTATCTGCTGTGAAATATGATACTGTTTGGGTGAAAGACCCGTTATACCCCGGCATAGGACTGAAAGGGAAGCAGGGAGCGATGGATACCAGTGGAAGGGAGTTTGTGCCGCCTGTATATGATGAAGTGGTAAGGGTGAGGGAAGGATTTGCCACCGTGCAGCTCAATGATAAATACGGGGTGGTGAATCAGAAAGGAAAGGCCGTATTGAAGCCTGTTTATGATGTGGTAGGGATCGTTTCTAACGGCAGTACCATTGTATATATGGATGGCAAATGCGGTCGGGCAGATTTGAAGAAAGGGGAGGTGGTGATGACGGATTATGAGAAAATAGGGATCTTTAAGGATGGCCTTGCCTGGGTTCGGCTCAATAAGAAATACGGTTACATAAATACAAAAGGAGAGCTGGTAATACCAGTAACCTATGATAAAGCCCGCGATTTTAATGACGGACTGGCTCCTGTAAGTACAGGCGACAAATTTGGGTTCATTGATAAAATGAATCATGTAGTGATTCCCCTGAAGTATGACAATGCCTTTATCTTCTCAGAAGGTCATGCCCTGATACAGCTCAATGGCAGAGTAGGTTATGTAGATAAAGAGGGTAACGAATCCTGGACAGAATCCGTTCCGGGAACGGTAACAGCCGTAAAAGAAGAGAATAACTGAGGATTGGTTCTTACTTAAAAAGAAATTCTTTACCTTTGCAGCCAAATTCAAAAGGCCCTGGGGGCTTTATTATCGTACAAAATAAAGTAATACATAAAACATTATGTCCGGTCAGCTTAAAGAAGTTCGTAACCGTATAAAATCTACTCAGTCTAACCTGCAGATCACTAAAGCCATGAAAATGGTAAGTGCTGCAAAGCTGCGTCGTGCCCAGGATGCTATCCTGCTCATGCGTCCTTACGCTGTGAAACTGCAGGAAATGTTACAAAATATCGTTTCTAACAGTGAAGGCAGTATTGAACTTGCGCTGGCTGCTCAACGTCCGGTAGAAAAGGTACTGATCATCGCGATTACTTCCGACAGGGGATTATGTGGTGCTTACAACTCCAATGTAATTAAGCTGGCAAAACAGGTGATCCGCGAAAAATACGCTGAACAGTTTGCTAAAGGACAGGTAGAGATCCTGCCTATCGGTAAAAAAGGATGGGAACATTTCAGCAAGAGCGGTTACAAACAAAACGAAGCTTACTGGAACCTGTTCAGTCATCTTGATTTTGAGCATGTTAAAGAAGCTGCAGCAGTAGCCATGGAAGGTTTTACCAAAGGTGACTACGATGCAGTAGAGATTATATACAGTGAGTTCAAAAATGCTGCAACCCAGCGTTTTGTATCTGAACAGTTCCTTCCTATCGCCAAAGTGGAAACACCGGCAGGACAGAAAGCGACCCGTGCAGATTTCATCTTTGAACCGGAGAAACAAACGCTCATCGCTGAATTAATGCCAAAGATCCTGAATACGCAGTTATATAAAGCGATGCTGGATGCAAGTGCTTCCGAACATGGTGCGCGTATGACAGCAATGGATAAGGCCACTGAGAATGCGAATGAATTATTACGCAATTACAAGATCAGCTACAACCGTGCACGTCAGGCAGCAATTACGACAGAACTTACTGAGATTGTGAGTGGTGCAGCTGCATTGAATGGTTGATCCGGTTAAGTTATACACATCAAATTAACATCAAAATATTTTGATTTCTTTGTAAGAGTCAAAGGCTGTATTTTCGGCCTTTGACTTTTTTCTTTAAAGGATGCAGGCCGGATATTCCCTGCAAATTTGAAAATAGGACAATGGAGATCTCACAGATAATACCGCATGTTGAATCGTTGATATTTGCAGCAGACAGGCCCCTGCCTACGCTGGAAATTACAGACTTACTAAATAATGCAATGGCTTTCCTCGAAGACAGGGCTACTTTAGATCAGGTAGAAGCTGCATTGGAAGCTGTAAGGGAGAAGTACTCTTCTGAGTTTTATGCTTTTGAAGTAAGAGAAAGTGGAGGAGGCTATCAGTTCCTGACTAAAAAAGATTATTACCAGACAGTGGCACAGCTGAACGGAGAGAAGTTCCTGAAACGTCTTTCTACTGCAGCGTTGGAAACCCTGGCGATCATTGCTTATAAACAACCTATCTCTAAAGGGGAAATAGAACATATCCGTGGCGTGGCTACTGATTATTCTATTCAGAAATTGCTGGAAAAAGAGTTGATCGTTATTACCGGCCGTAGTGAGCAGTTACCCGGTAAACCCTTGATATATGGTACTTCCAAGGCGTTTATGGATTACTTCGGACTGAATTCTCCTAAGGACCTTCCTAAGCTGAAAGAAGTATTTGAAGAGGATGTTGCTCCTACATTGATGCTTGACCTCGATGCAAATGGTAATACCATTGATGAGCCGTTGAATATGATCGTTTCTGAAACGGGAGAGCTGGTAGAACAGGTAGAGTTACCTGATGGGGAGGAGTTACATGCTGTGATAGCTGGTGTTGTGAGTAATGAGACTTTGGAAAGACTGGATATTGATGTGCCAGGGGGAATTGAGCATATAAGTGTTGAGGAAGAACCTGTTGCAGAAGAAGGAACTATTGCTGAGGATATTACAGCAGCTCCTGAAGAGATTGTTGATATTGAAGAAGACATAGTTACGGAAGACATACAGGAAGTTGCTGCAAGTGTTGATCCGGACGATGATGACGACGCTGAGGACAGTGATGAGGACGAGGAAGACAGTGATGATGAAGAGGAAGAGGATGAAGACAGTGAGGATGAAGACGGTGACGAAGAAGATAATGACAGTGAGGATGATGAAGAAGACGATGAAGATGAGGACGGTGATGAAGATGAGGACGACGATGATGAAAGTGATGATGAGGAGGAAGACAGTGATGATGAGGAAGATGAAGAAGATGATGATAATGAGGAGGACGAAGAAGACGACGATGAAAAGGCGAAATAATTTAAAACTCCTGACGGGCCACCGTCAGGAGTTTTTTTTAGAGACCATAAATATCCTGTTTTTTGGTTTATTAAGTCATATAATCTGAATAAGCCTAAAGACCACGGAAGGCGCTACAGCCGCGGTATTTCTCTTTCCCGTTCGGTTTCAAACAACGGGGTAGGTGTTTACACTAATATTTGATACTCCCTTTTTTAATAAGTATTTAATCACAGAAAGGAACGAACTATTTCTATGCTTGAATAAATGTTTCTGAAATTTCTATGATCATAAGTGTTTACCACAGAAAGGAACGAACTATTTCTATGCTTGAACAAGTAGTTATAAATTTTTTATGATCATAGGTGTTTAATCATTGAAGCGGACTAACTATTTCTATGCTTGAACAAATAGTTATGAAATTTTTACGATCATAAGTGTTTAATCACAGGAAGGAACGAACTATTTCTATGCTTGAACGAGCATTTATAAAAATTTTATGATCATAGGTGTTTAATCACTGAAACGAACAGTTCACTCAGTTTTTTATCAGCAGTACCAGCTACTGCAATGATCTCTTCTAAAGAAACGGCTTTGAGATTATCAGGATCACATTCATCAGTAATCACTGATATAGCCGCACAAGGCAATTGTAACTGATTTGCTACAATCACTTCCGGCACGGTACTCATCCCTACCATATCGGCTCCGATAAGCCTTAAAAAACGATATTCCGCTCTTGTCTCCAGATTAGGACCCATTACAGCTACGTATACACCTGTATGTAAGGTTAAGCCTTTATCCGCAGCAGCTGATTGTAAAAGGGAGCCCAGTTGTTTGTCGTAAGGCTGGCTCATATCCGGGAAACGGGTGCCGAAAAAAGATGAATTAAGTCCACGCAGCGGGTTCTCCGGCTGCAGGTTGATATGATCATCCAGCAATACCATATCGCCCTTTTTAAAGGCCGGATTCATGCCCCCGGCAGCATTGCTTAACAGCAGATGTTGGATCCCCAATGCTTTCATTACCCGTACAGGGAAAGTGATCTCCTGCATGGTGTAGCCTTCATAATAATGAAAGCGCCCCTGCATCGCAATGACCGGCGTATCGCCGATTTTACCGTAGATGAGTTGTCCTTTATGGGATTCCACGGTACTTACCGGAAAGTGTGGGATCTCATTATAGGGAATACTCTTTTCTATCTGTATGTGATGGATCAGTTGCCCCAAACCTGTTCCTAATACAATACCCACCCTAGCCTGATGGTAGTTGAATCCCCGCAGGTAAGCGACAGTAGTGTTAATCTGTTCTTCCAGTTTATGCATCTTCATTTAAGTTATATAATGTTTATCGCTGATCATTGAAACATTTGCCAAACATAATACTCAAACTGAGAAACTACTACTCATACGGTAGTGCAAAGTTTGATCTTCGCGGCAGATGTTTAATGAATAAATACACCTTTTCTGACGTGAATATTAGGTGAAGTTAAATTGAAAAACAAATCCTGGACTCATATTCTAAAGTTATATCAGGGAACTAAACAGTCAGATGCAGTGTATTTATCATTAAAACATCTGCCAAACATAATACTCAAACTGAGAAATTACTATTCATATGGTAGTGGCAAAGTCTAATCTTCGCGGCAGATGTTTTAATGAATAAATACACCTTAGCTGACGTGAATGTTAGGTGAAGTTAAATTGAAAAACAAATCCTGGGACCATATTCTAAAGCTAAATCAGGGAGCTAAACAGTCAGGTGCAGTGTATTTATCATTAAAACATCTGCCAAACATAATAATCAAACCGAGAAACTACTAGTGGCAAAGTTTAATCTTCGCGGCAGATGTTTTAATGAATAAATACCTTATCTGACGTGAATATCAGGTGAAGTTAAATTGAAAAACAAATCCTGAACCTATATACCAGAGAACTAAACAGTCAGATGCAGTGTATTTATCATTAAAAATCTGCCAAACATAATAATCAAACTATTTAAGTTGTTTAATCTTAATATTTCTCCAGCGTACTTTAATGCCGCCCCCAGCATGGATCTGCAAAGCGATCTGTCCTGTTTTCTCTCCGATCTTCGCATCTTTCAGTGTAATCATTTCATGCCCATTCAGCCAGGTAGTAACATCATCACCCTCTACTCTCACTTTCATCGTATTCCATTCCCCCATTTTTAAATATTGTTCTTTCTCTGCCGCAGGCTGTATCAGCCATCCACGTCCGTAAGATTCATAGATACCACCGGTATGCTGTCCCGGAGGAGCTACTTCGGCCTGCCAGCCGGCAATTTTAGTACCTTCTATAGAAGAGTGGAAGAATACACCGCTGTTACCATTCGCTTCCTGTTTGAATTCTACGGTAAGCTCGAAGTTTTTGTATTCTTTGTCAGTACCAAGGTATCCGTATTCTTTATCAGGACCACTTTCACATACGAGTGTGCCATTTTCTGCATACCATTTCTCAGTACCATAGATTTTCCATCCGTCTAGGTTCTTACCATTGAATAAAGATTGGGCAAATGCAGGAGAAGCAAAGAGGGCCACAAATAAAACAGGAATGAGTCTTTTCATAATCTGGAGATTTTAGACTTAAAAAGTATAAAAAAAAGGCGTCCTATTCAAATAAGACGCCTTTTTTTAACTATCATAATATTTTACCTGGCCACGTTCACCGCACGTTTTTCACGGATAACGGTTACTTTAATCTGACCAGGGTATTGCATTTCTGTCTGTATTTTAGTAGCAATCTCAAAAGAGAGGCGATCCGCATCAGCATCGGTCACCTTATCACTTTCAACGATCACACGCAACTCACGACCAGCCTGGATAGCATATGCTTTTTCCACACCATCGTGCGCAAGGGCCAGATGTTCGAGGTCTTTGATACGCTGCAGGTAACTCTGCATGATCTCACGGCGAGCTCCCGGACGCGCACCACTGATAGCATCACAGGCCTGTATGATCGGAGAGATCACGTATTGCATTTCCATTTCATCGTGGTGAGCACCGATAGCATTTACTACCGCAGCATGTTCACCATATTTCTCAGCCAGTTTGGCACCTAACAGCGCGTGGCTCAGTTCTGTTTCTTCATCCGGTACTTTACCGATGTCATGCAGCAGACCCGCACGTTTGGCTAATTTAGGGTTAAGGCCCAGTTCAGCAGCCATTACACCGCAAAGGTTCGCCGTTTCTTTAGAGTGCATTAAGAGGTTCTGACCATAAGAAGAGCGGAAACGCATCTTACCCACCAGGCGGACCAGTTCTTTATGCAGACCATGGATACCCAGTTCGATCACGGTACGTTCACCGATGTCCATTACCTGTTCTTCCAGTTGTTTCTTTGTCTTTTCCACTACTTCCTCAATACGTGCCGGGTGGATACGGCCATCCTGTACCAGGCGCTGCAGCGATAAACGTGCAATTTCACGGCGTAATGGGTCGAAAGAGGAGAGTACGATTGCTTCAGGAGTATCGTCAACGATCAGGTCAACACCGGTAGCCGCTTCAATAGCGCGGATGTTACGACCTTCACGGCCAATGATCTGGCCTTTGATCTCATCGCTTTCCAGGTTAAATACAGTAATGGCATTTTCGATGGTATGTTCTGCCGCTGTACGCTGGATAGACTGTATAATGATTTTCTTTGCCTCTTTGTTTGCTTTCAGCTTCGCATCTTCGATAATTTCCTGAATATGGGACATCGCCTGGTTACGGGCTTCATCTTTCAGGCTTTCTATTAACTGGTTACGGGCTTCGTCTGCAGTGAGGGCAGCCACTTTTTCGAGGCGGCGGATATGTTCTTCCTGGTGTTTTTCCAGTTCTGTACGCTTTACAGCCACTAATTCCATCTGGCGGTTCAGATTTTCCTTAATCGCCTCATTTTCCTGCAATTGTTTCTGCAGGCTTTCTGTTTTCAGTACTACGACCTGTTCTTTCTGTTTGATCCTGTTTTCTGCATCGGCCAGTTTCTGGTTCCGCTGCATGGTTTCTTTCTCATGCTCACTCTTCAGATGAAGAAATTTCTCTTTTGCTTCGAGTAACCTGTCTTTCTTCAGGTTTTCAGCGGTCATTTGTCCTTCTGCTATTATTTTCTGGGCTTGTAATTCTGCATCCGCTATCTTTTGTTGTGTGCTTTTGGCAAAAATCACCTTACCTAACAAAATGCCTATGATCAAAGCCGCCACTGCGGCTATTGTCGTTATTAAAGTAGAATCCATACAAAAAATTTAAACTTGATTTATGTTGCATTCCTGGCCACATTCCCGTTCCGTGGAAAAGGTAGAGGGTTAGAACTTGATTCGCGAAAATACAAAAAGATGTGCGAAATGATGAGATAATGCGCTGAGAAGCAGATTATTTCAGGTGTTCGTCCAGCAATGTTTCCAGATGTTGTAATTTTTCCTGGAGGAAGGGCGCCATTCCGGCCTGCTCCTTTCCTCCGCTGGTAACAGGATGGGTGGCGTACATAATGAGGGCCATCGCAATATAATCCTGCAGGTCTTTACCCGCATAAGCGGTTTTGAACTCCACGATCTTCTCGTTTACTTCCTTCATGGTACGGCGCACCGCTTCCTCTTCCTCCGGATTGATCTTAATACGGTAGGACCGGTCGGCCACTATTATATTAATAGGGATGAGATTTTCCATCATGTTGTTCTTGGTTGTAGGCGGCTTTACTAGCTGTTCAGTAAGGCGATGCAGCGGTCAATTTCCCGGATATAGTCATTGATCCTTGTCCGCATCTCCTTCTTAAACTCATCATCATCTTCTTTATTTGATGGAGCTCCCTGTGTATTCCCTGCAATTTTGGTCATTTGCAGTTTGTTGTACAGGGTAGCAATGGCATCGTTCTGCGCACTCAGTTCTTCTTCATTTAATCGGATCTGCTCTCTCAGCAATACATTTTCTCCCTGCACCTGCTGTAATTTCCTTACCAGCAATTGCAGTTTATCTTCAATGCGTTGTATGTACTGCTCTAAAGCCATAATAATTATTTCCTTATTTCAGCATGTAGCTGTCCTTCAAATGCTTTTATCAGCTTTTCCATTACACTATCGATCTCCTTATCTGTAAGGGTCTTTTGTGCGTCCTGGAATGTAAAGCTCACCGCATATGATTTTTTATCTGTGCCAAGCTTCTCACTTTCAAAAACATCAAACAGGTTCAGTTGTTGCAAAAGTGGCGATTTTACCGTTTTTGCGGCTGCTTCTACTGCTACGAACTGTATTTTCCTGTCGAGGATCAGTGCGAGGTCGCGACGTACGGCCGGGAACTTTGGTATTTCTTTGTAAAAGTTATTGCTTTTTTGCAGTAATCCCAACACATTCGTCCAGTTGAAGTCAGCAAACCATACAGGTTGTTTGATATCGAACTGTTTAAGTTTACCGGAAGAGATGGCACCAAGGCTCACAACTGTCTTATTACGAACAGTTATCTGCCACAGCCCGTCTGTTTCAGGTTCTTTCCATTGCAGGCCGGTGATGCCCAGCAGCTGCAACAGATTCTGAACATATCCCTTCAGGAAGTAGAAGTCGACCGGTTGTGCTTTATGCAGCCAGCTTTCCATCGTTTTCTGTCCGGTCAGATACAGGCACAAATGAGGTGTTTCCTCATACACGTTCTTCTCGTAAGAAGCATATGTATTGCCGAATTCGAAGAATAACAGGTTGTCATTCCGTCTGTTAAGGTTATGAGCCACGCTTTCCAGGCCGGTTTCCAGCATGGAAGGGCGCATAACGTCCAGGTCGGCGCTGAGGTTGTTGATCATTTTCACCGTATGGGCCAGTACTTCGGGAGAGAAGTACTTACTGTTGGTGATAGAGTTGGTGAAGATTTCATTGAAACCATTCGCAGCGAGGTAGTTAGCTGCTTTTTCACGCACCTTCTCTTTGTCTGGTCTTGTGGCAGCAGCTGGCGTGATCGTCACCTTTGAAGGGATTTCGATATTATCCAGGCCATCGATACGCATGATCTCTTCCACGATATCCGGTGCGATGCTGATATCGGGTTTGCTGTAAGGCACTGCAACGGTGAACTTTTCCCCTGTTTTGTGCAGGAAGGTGAAGCCCAGGCTGGTTAAGATGCGTTCCACCTTATCCGCAGGATAGAATTTGCCGCTTAACTTTTTGATGTATGCCCAGGAGGTTTCCACTTCTGTTTGTGCCTTTGGATGAGGGTATATATCTGTGATGGGAGAAGCCGCCTGGCCGCCAGCCAGTTCGCAGATCAGTGCCGCCGCACGTTGCAGTACGTATACGGCACCGGACACGTCCACGCCTTTTTCGAAGCGGGTTGCTGCATCGGTACGCAGGCCATGCCTGAAAGAGGTAGGACGGATACTGGCAGAACTGAAGCAGGCACTTTCCAGGAAGATGTTCTTCGTGGTATCGGTAATGCCGGAGTGAAGGCCGCCGAATACTCCCGCAAGGGCCATTGGTTCACTGTCGCCATTACAGATAACGAGGTCTGCCGCATCCAGTTTCCTTTCTTTTTCATCCAGTGTTACAAAAGGCGTGTTCTGCGGAAGGTTCTTTACAATGATCTTCCCGCCTTTGATCGCATTGGCATCAAAAGCATGCAGGGGCTGCCCTGTTTCATGCAGTATGAAGTTAGTAATGTCCACAATGTTGTTGATAGGTCTTACGCCTATCGCTAACAGCTTGTTTTTCAGCCAGTCGGGAGAAGATTTGATGGTTACTCCTGAAATGGTAATACCAGCATAACGGGGGCAGGCATCTGTATTTTCTATGGTCACTGTGATCGGGAACGCTTCTTTAGCCTGTGGCAAAGGAGTGATTGCCGGTACTAAAGCCTTGTATTGCAGGGTGTTCTCTGCGTTATTCAGGTAAGCACATACGTCTTTCACCACACCAAGGTGGCTCATGGCGTCCATGCGGTTAGGCGTTAACCCTATTTCAAAGATCCAGTCCTGAACGGGCTGAAAGATGTCCCTGGCAGGTGTACCAGGTATCAGGGAAGGGTCCAGTACCAATATACCGGCATGACTGGCACCTAAGCCGATCTCATCTTCGGCGCAGATCATACCATGGCTTTCTTCTCCACGGATTTTGGCCTTTTTCATAGTAAGGGGTTCGCCGGTAGACGGGTAAATAGTGGTGCCGATAGGGGCCACTACTACTTTCTGTCCTACGGCTACATTGGGAGCCCCGCATACTATATGAAGAGGTTCGCCGCTGCCGGTATTCACAGTAGTCAGTTTCAGTTTGTCTGCATTGGGATGTGGAGCAGTTGTCAGTACTTCCCCTATGACAAGCCCTTCCAGGCTACCTTTAACAGATTCAAATTGTTCCAGGCTTTCCACTTCCAGACCTATACGCGTCAGGATAACAGATAGTTCCTCCGGTGATGGTTTTACCGGCAAATAGTCACACAGCCAATTGTACGAAATAGTCATTTGTAAGTTTATAAGTGGCGTAAAGTTAATAAATAAGGACAAAGGGTAAAAAGGAGATTGCATAATGCATAAAAACAGCTCATCCGTCTTTCCCAAATGTTATGTGGAAAATCTTTTTACACAAAGTTTGTGAATATACTGACCTTTGTATGGGGATTGGAAACTGGTTTAGTGAATAAGTATGTGCCAGTCAGTGGATAACTGACAATTTGCGGGTGGATAACATGTGGAAGGGGTCTTATAAACTATATCAGGAATCAATCTTTAATAAGTGGGAAATTGCGGTTACCTTAGTTTTTCAGGCCCTAAAAAGTTTACAATTTGGCTAGGACATCACAATGAAAATGGTACAATAAAATTGTAGAAACTAAGGAGTAGCCCATATTATTTCACAACTTTTTTAATAGGCATTAATTATATAAATGGATCTGAATCTAAAGAAAGACCGCAATGTGCGCCGCAAGCCGTCCGTTGACATTTCATCTATGATGTACGGCAAGATACCGCCGCAGGCTAAAGAAATGGAAGAAGCGGTACTGGGTGCAATCATGCTTGAGAAAGGGGCGTTTGATTCTGTTATTGAAATATTGAAGGGAGAATGCTTTTACGTAGAGGCACACCAGAAGATTTATTCGGCAATGACCAAGCTGGCAGGTAAATCCATGCCTATTGATATTCTTACCGTAGTAGAGGAACTCAAATCATTGGGTGAACTTGAAATGGTAGGGGGACCTTATTATATAACAAGACTCACCAACATGGTGGTGTCTTCTGCCAATATTGCGGCACATGCCCGTATTATCCTTCAGAAATTCATCCAGCGGGAGCTGATCCGTATCTCCGGAGAAATCCTCAGCGAATCTTATGAGGATACTGCGGATGTATTCGACCTGCTCGATTCTGCAGAAAGCAAACTTTTTGAGGTAACGAATAATCACCTTCGTAAAAATTACGATAGTATCGATAAGATCCTTGTAAATACCATGAAGAGGATCGAGGACCTGCGTAACAGGGGGGATGATATTACCGGGGTGCCTTCCGGTTTCCCTTCACTGGACAAGGTGACATATGGCTGGCAATCAACGGATTTAATTATCCTGGCTGCACGTCCTGCGGTGGGTAAGACGGCGTTCGCGCTGAACCTTGCCAGGAATGCTGCTTTGCATCCCCGTTTCCCTAAAGGGGCAGCACTGTTCTCCCTTGAAATGTCGTCCGGACAGATTGTTCAACGTATCCTGTCCGCGGAATCTGAGATAAAGCTGGAAAAGATTTCACGTGGTAAGCTGGAAGAATATGAGATGAAGAAGCTGATGACCCACGGTATTGAACGTCTGGCAAAGGCACCTATATTTATAGATGATACGCCGGCGTTGAATATCTTTGAGTTACGTGCAAAGGCAAGAAGGCTGGTGCATAATCATGGTGTAGGGCTGATCATTATCGATTACCTGCAGCTGATGAGTGGATCTTCTGATGGTAAGGGCAGTAACCGTGAACAGGAAATCAGTAAGATTTCCAGAGACCTGAAAGGGATGGCGAAGGAATTGGGCGTACCTATTATTGCATTGTCCCAGTTGAGTCGTGACGTGGAAAAACGTAAAGATGGTAACAAGATGCCACAGTTGAGTGACCTTCGTGAATCCGGTGCGATCGAGCAGGATGCGGACATGGTATTGTTTCTGTACCGTCCTGAGTATTATGAGATCAATACAAATGAAATGGGGGAATCCAATAAAGGAGAGACCCACGTGCGTATAGCGAAACACCGTAATGGTCAGCTGGATACTATCAAGCTGCGTGCGGTACTGGAATTCCAGCGTTTTGAAGACGATGGTAGCCTGGAGAACCCGGCCAGCACCAGCGGAAACTCTTATGCAGGATTCCCTAATCCTGGTGAAGGCAGTAATAATGAAGCAAAGTTCTTTATCCAGAAAGGTTCCAAGATGAACGATATGGAGTTTGAAGAAGACGCTCCTTTTTAAATAACATTTTTAAAAGGTAACAGGGTGTCTCGCTAATTACGGGACACCCTTTATATTTTATGTGGAAGAAGTATCAACAGTTTTACAGAGATAATTTCCGTTTAGCTTATCCCGTAGTGATATCCCAGCTGGGACATACAATGGTTGCCCTGTCCGATTCTGTTATCATTGGCCATACCGGGGATGTGCCACTTGCTGCCGTTGCATTTGGCAGCAGCTTGTTTTCCGTATTTATGGTAACAGGTATCGGCATGTCTTACGGACTCACTCCTTTGATCGCTCAGGAACATGGTAGGGGTAATATCGAAGCCTGCGGCTCTTTATTGCGGCATAGCCTGTTCATTAATATTATGCTTGGGCTGATATTGTCTACCGTTATTGTAATAGGTAGTAATTATCTGTACCTGTTGCATCAGGAACCCGATGTAACGGTATTGGCCCGCCCTTTCCTTCAGTTAATGGGTATTTCATTCTTCCCGTTGATGATATTCCTCAGCTTTAAACAGTTTGCAGAAGGACTGGGTTTTACCCGTCAGGCAATGAACATCAGTATTATAGGGAACGTACTCAATATTATCCTGGGAATTACGCTGGTATACGGACTCTTTGGATTACCGCGTATGGGCGTGATAGGGGTAGGGATCGCTACCCTGACGGACCGTACGCTGATGGGTTTGGCCATGGCCTTATATGTATTGAAAGGGGAGCGGTTCAGACAGTATACCCGTCAGTTCGGGCATTGGAAATTATCCATGGAGTCTATAAAGAAGATCCTGGGGATAGGGTCACCTATCGCCCTGCAATATATTTTCGAGATCAGTGCTTTTAGTGGAGCGATCGTTATGGCAGGATGGATAGGGGCCAAAGAGCAGGCTGCACATCAGATAGCGATCAACCTGGCGTCAATTACCTACATGATGGCCAGCGGAATTTCTGCGGCTGCCGGTATTAAAAGCGGGAATCATTTTGGCGGCAGGCAGTTTCGCGAACTGAGGTTATCTGCGGTTGCCAGTTATCATATGGTATTGCTGATGATGAGTGTTACGGCATTGATCTTTATGGTCTTTTGCCGGTTGCTGCCTTTGATGTACATCAGTGATCCCGCAGTAGTAGACGTTGCAGCACATTTACTGATCATTGCAGCGTTCTTCCAGTTGTTTGACGGCACACAGGTATTAGGCCTGGGTATCCTTCGCGGTCTGGGCGATGTGAAGATGCCAACTATCATTACCTTCCTGGCTTACTGGGTACTTGGGTTGCCTGTCGGTTACTTCCTGGGTATCTATTTAGGTTTTGGTATACAGGGAATCTGGTGGGGATTGTTATTAGGGTTGCTGACTGCATCTATCCTGTTGTTTTTCAGATTCCAGCATAAGACGAGGAAGGCTATTCTTGAAAATGATACTTTTGCAGCAATTTAAAGATATGTTTTACGCAAAAGATGTTTCTCCGCAGGCAGATAGTTATACAATGGATGAACCTACTTCCAAGTATTGTATCATGGTGTTACGGCATACTGCCGGAGATGAGGTGTTGCTGACGGATGGCCGCGGGGGCCGTTATACGGCCGTAATTACAGATGATAACAGGAAGAAGTGTGTGCTGAAGATAACCTTATATGCGTTGATACCTCCGGTAGCCAGTCCTGTGCGGATAGCGATCTCTTTTACCAAAAATACTTCCCGCATAGAGTGGTTCCTGGAAAAGGCCACGGAGATAGGGGTGCAAACGGTGTTCCCGTTGGTAAGCCAGCGTACGGAGAAGGAAAAATTCAGGGCAGACCGTTTTGAGAATATACTGGTATCAGCCATGCTGCAATCGCAGCAGTATTATTTACCGGAGCTGGCAGCGCCGGTTCCTTTTGATAAGCTGATACAACAACCGGGTGCGGACCAGTTGTTTATAGCGCATTGTTTACCCGGAGAAAAGGCGCATTTATGGCAGGCCATGCAGGCGGGAAAAGACAGCCTGATGCTGATAGGCCCTGAAGGCGATTTTACGCCGGAAGAGATAAAGGCTGCGCTGGGCAAGGGGTTCAGGCCTGTATCGCTGGGTAATACCCGGCTGCGTACGGAAACAGCCGGGGTAGTAGCCTGTACTATGATGAATGCGGTGAATGTTATTTAAGTCCCGCGCAGATTTTCTTCACGATAGTAGGGCCTTCGTATATAAAGCCTGTGTATACCTGTACCAGGGAGGCACCTGCATCTAATTTCTCCTGTGCATCTGCTGCCGTAAAAATCCCACCTACAGCAATGATTGGAATGCTTCCGTTAGTATGCTGATGGATGTATTTAATCACTTGTGTTGCCCTTTCTTTTACCGGCAGGCCACTTAATCCACCCGCACCTATAGCCGTTACTTCCTCTTCAGGCGTCTGGAGCCCTTCGCGGCTGATGGTCGTATTGGTCGCCACAATACCTGCCAGTTTGGTTTCCTGGATAATTTCTATGATATCATCCAGCTGGCTGTCCGTTAAATCCGGTGCAATTTTCAGCAGGATGGGTTTAGGTTTGGTTTTAAGGGAATTTAATGTTTGCAGATGGTGCAGCAATTGTTTCAGGGGTTCTTTTTCCTGCAATGCGCGGAGATTGGGCGTATTGGGAGAGCTGACATTCACCACAAAATAATCTACCACATCAAATAAGGTATGGAAGCATTTCTCATAATCACTGATGGCATCCTCGTTGGGCGTGATCTTATTCTTGCCGATGTTGCCACCTATGATGATATCCGAGCGGCGTTTCTGCAGGCGTTTGGCGGCAGCCGCCGCTCCGCCGTTATTGAAACCCATACGGTTGATGAGTGCTTTATCTGCCGGAAGGCGGAATAAGCGGGGCTGATCATTACCCGGTTGGGCCACAGGAGTGACGGTGCCAATTTCCACAAAGCCAAATCCCAGGCTGGCCAGTTCGTCTGTATATTTAGCATCTTTATCAAAACCGGCTGCCAGTCCTACAGGATTTTTGAATGTAAGTCCCCAGAGTGTTTTTCCCAGGTCTTTACGAGCAGGCATACAATATGTGTGTACCAGTTTTCGTCCCATAGGCAGGCTATGCATAATGTGCAGGCCTTTCATTACCTGGTAATGAATATTTTCCGGCGGGAAGCGGAATAATAAGTTTTTGATAAGGTTGTACATGCGGGCACAAATATAATATTTGTAGTCGCATTGATCTTTACGCCGGAGTATTATTTTTGTAACCATGCTCGATCATCACACATTAGAAGCTATCCCGAGCCTGATGGAAGAAGTGCCCCGGATAGAGCCAACACGCAATGCCTGTAGGATGGCCGCAGCCATATTTGTGCTGGCAGCAGGCGCAGGACTATGGTGGATAGCTGCAGGGAATAACAGGGCACAGACTTTTAGGGGGCTGGTAATAGCACAACTGAAGGATGGTTCCGCTATAAAGCTGGATAGCCTGGCGCAATCAGAGGTACTACCAGGTTTTGGCAACAGGCAGCGCCTGGTAAAACTGACAGGAAAAGCGGTGTTTGATGTAACGCCGGATGCTGTTCATCCGTTTATTGTGAAACTGGGAGAGCATGGTATTATCTACAGGCATGTTGCCGGACTATCAGGCAGGGCAATCTGCGAAAGTAGCTGCGCATGTGATGAATGCCGAAAAGAAGGAGAGGAAGCATGAAGAATAAACGGTCGTCTATGATGGGAAAAGTACTGCTGTGGATGATGCTGATAGGCATTCCGGGGCGGGTGTTTGCGTGGGACTGGCACACCAGGGTCACTGTTGCCGTACATGAACAGCCTTTACAGGCTGTATGTGAATTGCTTGAACAGCAGTATGGAATTCATTTTTCATATAGCAGGGATATCGTAAACCTGTCGCGAAGAATAAGCGTGAATGTACAGGATAAACCTTTAAAGGATTTGCTGGATGAGATCTTCACTCCTTTTGATATTTATTTTGCCCGTATAGGAGAGCAGATCGTATTAACCGTGAAAAGAGACCCGCAGCGTACCGTCAGCGGATATGTACAGGATATACGGACCGGTGAGCGGCTGATAGGGGCTACGGTTTATTCACCTGTACGGCAGTTGGGAACCACTACTAATCAATATGGGTTTTTCAGTCTTACATTGCCGAAGGATACCTGTAGTTTACAGATCACATATATAGGGTATGGTTCTTTCCGGTTACCGGTGGCAGGTTTAAATAAGAAGCAGGTCATTGTCTCTTTACAACCATTGAATAGTTTACAGGAGGTAGTGGTTACAGAAGCGCAACTGGAAAGGCAACCCGGGCAAATGCAGATGAGCAGGATCAATGTGCCGGTATCTGACGTAAAGTCTATGCCCCGTTTATTGGGAGAAGCAGATGTAATGCGCACGATTGCGGCGCTGCCGGGAGTATCCGGAGGACTTGAAGGCGGTGGCGCATTGAATGTAAGAGGGGGCAGCCCCGATCAGAATCTTATCCTGCTGGATGGGACCTCTGTATTTAATACTTCTCATCTTCTTGGTATTTTTTCTGTATTTAATCCTGATATCGTAAAGAGTGCTGATTTTTATAAAGGCGCTTTTCCTGCACGTTATGGCGGGCGATTATCATCAGTAATAGACATTACCATGAAGGACGGAGATATGCAGCATGTACACGGAGAAGCTGCTATAGGGCTGATTGCCGCCAAAGTAATGGTAGAAGGTCCTATTGTAAAAAATAAAACGTCTTTTGTAGTTTCTTTCCGTCGTTCGTATACAGATCTTCTGTTGAATAATTTATATATTAACAATGATAGCAATCATCAGAGAAATACGGGCAGTATTTATTTTTATGATGCCAATGTGAAACTAAATCATATTTTCTCTGTTAAAGACAGGATTTATTTCAGCGGATATATGGGAGAGGATAACTTCTCTATGAAAAGATATAATAATGCAGATGATACCCGTACCCGTTTAAACTGGGGCAATACAACCGGTACGTTGCGATGGAACCATGTATTTAATCCACTTTTATTTGCCAATGCTACATTGAATTATTCCCGGTATACTTTTACTACTTCTTACAGTTATGATTATACTGCTGATAATAGTAATGACGCGATTTACCTTTATGGGAAATATTATACAAGAATAAGGGATGCTGTTGGGAAACTGGATTTTGAATACAGACCCAAACCTGCTCATACAGTGAAATTTGGATTGGGGGTCATCTCTCATACTTTTAATCCCGGAGAATCTGTTTTACAAAATTATTCGGGAACACAATCGCCTTTGGATACTTCCTATAATGATGAGGCATCAAGGGGGAAAGAGATGCTACTGTATGCAGAAGATGAATGGAATATTACTTCTTCTCTGCAGGTAAATGCAGGTTTACATATTTCTGGCTTTGTAGTAAATAAAACCTGGTATAATTCTGCGCAGCCGAGACTGGGTCTACGTTATCAGCTGCCACATCGCTGGACCGTGAAGATGTCTTATACGCATATGAACCAGTACCTGCACCTGTTAACGAACAGTGTTACCAATTTACCGACCGACCTGTGGGTGCCATCTACCAGCAAAGTGAAGCCCATGTTTTCTAAACAAACATCTGTTGGTATCTGCAAAACAAGCCTGAATAACATGTTTGCATATTCTGTAGAAGCGTATTACAAGACAATGGATAATGTGGTAGAATATAAGGATAATAATTCCGTGTTTAATACCTCAGGCAAGAAATGGGATGAGCAGGTTGCGGTAGGGACAGGCCGTAGTTATGGAGGAGAAGTATTGCTGCAAAAGAAAAAAGGAAAACTGAAAGGATGGATAGGATATACACTGGCGTGGTCCAACAGGCAATTTGCCAATGTGAATGATGGACGGGCATTTCCTTATAAATACGATCGCCGGCATGATGTGGAAATAGTGATCACAAGACAACTGGGTAAGCGCTGGGAAGTATCTGCCAGTTGGGAATATACGTCCGGATTACCGCTGACTTTACCTACTGCCAGTTACGAAGGGGTGGATGGCTCCTCTCCCTGGGAAGCTAACCCCAATGCACCCATCCTGGACCATATGAGCAAGCGTAACCAGTTCCGCGGCAGTGACCAGCACCGGCTGGACCTGAGTGCTACTTACACAAAGAAGAAAAGGTTATGGGAGAAGAGCTGGACATTCAGTTTATTTAATGCCTATAATCAAAGTAATCCTTTTTATTATACTGTTGTAACGGACAGGGTTAAACAGGAACGCTATCTCGCAGAGGTGAGTATCCTTCCTCTTTTGCCAAGTGTTACTTACGCGATAAAATTTTAAACCCATGCGTTTCGTATATTCCATATTGTTAGTATTTATTTTAGGTGCCTGTGAAAAGGAATCTAAAATGTATATTCCTTATGATGGAGATAAGATTGTGTTGAACAGTTTCATTCAACCGGATAGTCTTGTTTATATCCGTGTAACAGAGAGTAAGGAAGTGCGCGAGTACGGGAACCTGCAGTTTCCGGAATTGAGCAATGCTATGGTAAAGCTATACGAAAATGGAGTGGAGCTGCCTGCACCTCAATGGCAGGTAATTAATGGCTTTGGTTATTATGTATCGGCAGGTGTGGCGCAGGAAGGGAAACAGTATAGCATAGGTGTGGAATACAAGGGCCTTACTGCAGTAAGCGGAGCAGACAGTACGCCGGCGCGTCCGGTCATCAAAGATGTGCATGCACAACGGAGTAACAGCCGTCTGCGTTTTACATTGAGTGACAATGCAGCTGAGACAAATTTCTATAGCATCCGCTTTTTTAATGCAGACAGTGTGAACGGAAAGCTGGTCGTTAACAGGACTGATACATTGAGATGCCGTCTCGACCCCAGTTTCGAGAACAACTTTGTTGATATCATAAATAATAATTACTATAGTGAAATCGACATTGCTGATGACAGGATTAATGGAAAGGAGACTTTATTTGTACTAGAGACAGAAAAGCCGATAACGACCTCACATATTATTGTAGAGGTGAGGGGCCTGACTGAAAGTGCCTATAAATATCTCCATACCTCATATTCCCAGCGGCAGAATGATAAGCCCGATGTGTCACTAGATCCTGTTAGTATTTACTCTAATGTGCAGAATGGCTATGGCATTGTAGCTGGCGTAAATGCAAGAGTGCTGTCGTGTAAGGTGGAATGACAAGCCTACTCTTCCAGATAATATTTCGCTATGATTTCATTCAGTTTACATGACAATTTAACGCACTCCGCAATAATAGTTGTGTCCAGTTCCGTATATCCTGTCGATTCCAGATGATAGATCTGGGGATAGATAGACGATATCAGTCTTTTGGTAGCCGTGATCAACCCATCCTGAAGGTTGACCAATCTTTGATGTTCGCACATCGCATCCTTATAGTAGGGCGATAGTGGGTTTAGTAATTCATCCCAGTCCATGGGTAGTATTTTTTTCAGATGATCAGGTAAAGCTTTTATTAAATAACAACCATTGAAAGGGTTTGGTTTAACTGCTGCCTATTTATATTTCCTTTGTATAAAGATTGTCATGAAATTTCCTGATTAATATACACATTACATTTCCATGACGTAGGCCTGTATTACACAACCACTGCAGTTTTGGGAAGGGGACCAGCCTCTTGTAAATAGCAGGGGATAGAAAAATGCTGATTTTATTTTCCTGCTGTTTGCAGTAGAAAATAAATGAGATCATCTTCCGTGTCGGACAAAAAAGCTGGCTCTTCTATAAAAAATTAAAGGCCCGCTTCCTCAGGCGGGCCTTTGTCTACCTTAACCTTAACATGAACTATTAAAGCGACTTTAATTATTTGGTATACACTCTTACCCAGTCGATATAGGTAGTACCTACCTGTATCTTCGAAGTATCGAGGTTATCGAAGTTATCTCCGCCTACAGCAGCGTTCAGCGCTATGCGTTGCAGTTTACCGAACATGCTGTGAATGAATCCGCCACCGCCGGTTGCATCGCCGGTATATTTAGTATTTACTACTTTACCATCCAGTAAGAACTGCAGGGTATCTTTCTGCCAGATGGATTCGTATACATGAAAGCAGGTAGTAAGATCAACGGTAGAGGTGATTACAGCACCATCTTTAGCCGTGATATCTTCCGGTTCTCCGAATGTAGCGCCATACCAGTAGTCGGTAGTATATACTTTCGGGTATTGGCCCTGCGATTCGAGAATATCTATTTCGCCATTGGTAGGCCAGTTTTCGCCATATGTCCAGAAAGCAGGCCACATACCGTAACCGGCTGCCAGTTTGATACGTGCAGAGAAGCGCACTTTAGGAGTAGTTGTGCTCGCAGAGAAATAGGTGTTGCTTTCAAGCCTGCCTGAAGTGTAGTTAAAAGTTTTCTTAGTAGAGTTGTCCGGATCTGTAGCTCCTTTCATCTTTTCTTTCTTAGCCGTCAGCACCAGTTTGCCATCTGCTATAGTCACATTGGCGGGTTTATAAAGTTGTAACTCGTTGTTATAAGCACCGCTATTCCATACCTGCCATTTGCTCAGATCTGAAGTGTTGAATTCCTCATCGAATATTTTTGTATAGCCTTGTGCCAGGATAAATGAATCGGTCTGGTCATAGTCGCAAATACCTGTAGCGGGTACATTTACTACAGCTTCCGTGGATATTATCGGTTTTTGATCTACTTTATTATTGTCTTTCGTACAGCTGGTGAAGCTTACCAAAGTGGTAACAGAACAGGTGAGAATGCTTAAGGCAATCGTTTTTCTCATAAAAATTGGTTTAAAGGTTATTTCAGGCTTCCGGTTAAAATGGCCATTTTTCATTTGCCTATCATAAAGACATCTGAAAAAGATTAAACATTGATGCCGGAGAGAAATTTTTTTATAATTTTTCTATTGCCCTACAGATAGTACATTTGACAGACCCGTTAACCTGTTCACGTTATTTTTTATCAATAAAACCCAACACCATGAAATCCCTCATTCAATTAACCATGCTGCTACTGCTATTACAATTGCGCAGTGTAGGCCAGCTCAACATTTACGGCCCCGTAGCCGACAATTTACAGACCAGTACTTATAACACATTTGGCGTTCCAACATCTAATTACTGGTGGTGCGCTCATGGCATCGATGTATTACTGGATGGATACCTGCGTACCCGGCAGGATATCTATAAGACCCGTATGAAGAACCTGTTGCTTGGCATTAAAAGTTTCAACGGAAACACGTATATCAACACTTTTTATGATGATATGGAATGGCTTGGAATTGCCAGTATACGTTCCTATCAGGCTACCGGTGACGCCGATTATCTGGCAGTAGCCAATCAGCTGTGGACGGATATTCAGACGGGGTATTCGAACGGTGCGCTTGACTGGAACAAGAATTGCCCGAATTGTAAGAATACCTGTGCCAATACGCCTGCTGTTATTATGGGGGTACGTTTATACCGTATGACCGGAGTAGCAGCAGACCTGCAGCGATGTAAAGATATTTACGCTTATGTAAAGGCTCACCTGGTAGATGCCGGTACAGGGGCCGTGTGGGATAACTACAATCCTGCCACCGGCGCTCTCTCCACAGCTGTATTTTCCTACAACGTAGGGACCTACATCGGCGCGGGCCTGGAATTATATGAAGTAACCGGCGACGTTACCTATCTGAATGATGCGGTGAAAAGTGCAGAGTATGTAATGACATCCAGGATCACCAACGGGATGTTTTTTCTCAACGCTACGGGTATGGGCGATGGTGGACTATTCAACGGGATATTTGTCCGTTATTTTACCCTGCTGGCAAGAGAAGGGAATATTCCTGCGGATACCAGAGCCCGGTACAATGAGGCCATCCGGTTTAATGCAGAAAAGCTGAGGACCAGTGGTATCAGCAGTTCCAACCTGGTAGGGCCTAACTGGACAGTACCTCCTGCTACGACAGATTATGCCACACAATTAAGTGGGGTGATGTTAATGGAAGCAGCAGCTACCCTGGACCAGTCTTTCTTCTATAAAGATATCAACTATGGTGGTGGATCATGGGGACTGCCAGCAGGTAGTTATAACACCGCAGCGCTGGTGGCAAAAGGCATTAAGGATAATGATATCACTGCTTATACTATCCCTGCGGGCTACCAGGTTACTTTCTACAAGAATGATAACTTCAGTGGTGGCAGTATGGTGGTAACCAGCAACAGTGCCTGGATAGGCAATGCCTGGAACGACAGTATCTCTTCTATGATTATTGCACCTGTTGGGGCAACGGGTACCCTGATACAGGCAGAAAATTACAGCAGCATGTCCGGCATCATTACGGAAACTACCACAGATATTGGTGGGGGCCAGAATGTAGGCGCTATTGATACGGGCGACTGGATGGCATACAACAGCATCTATTTCCCTACCACAGGTACTTATAAGGTGGAATACCGCGTTTCCAGTTTAAGCGGTGGTGGCAGGTTGTCTCTGGACTTAAATGCGGGCGCTGTCATTCTTGGGTATCTGGATATTCCTTCTACCGGGGCCTGGCAGTCCTTTACCACTATTTCTCATTATGTAACTGTTACAGCAGGTACCTATAATCTGGGAGTATATGCGCAAAGTGGTGGCTGGAACATCAACTGGTTAAGGATTACACCGGTAGCCAGTGCGGCAGCGATAGCAGTAGCTCCTGCAAAAACAACAACTACCACGCTGACATTATATCCAAATCCTGTGCATGATGTGTTAAGGATCAAAGCTGCTTTTGATCTGGCAGATGCTAAAATACAGATCGTGGATATGCTGGGTAAAGTGGTAATGATTACCCGTAGTAATGCAGGTAGTATAGATGTATCACATCTGCCTTCCGGCGTGTATAATCTTGTGATTGTGCATAATGGGCAACAGGTCGTGAAACGTTTTGTAAAATAGCTGAATAGATACATTTACATCATAAAACCCGGTATTTACCGGGTTTTTGTATATTCATATATTCTTAAATTCGTCCGTAAATTTTATCCGGTGAAAACTTATGCCTCCCTCATACTGATAGTGCTCCTTGCCTTAGCCTGTAAAAAGGATGATAAGCCGGCCACTCCTGTATCTCCTGCTGAAGGTACCCGTGAACAACTGACACTTGATTCCCTTTACCTGTACGCTAAAGAAATTTACCTCTGGTATGATGCGTTACCGGATTATGCTACTTTTAATCCCCGCCAGTATGCAACAGGAAGTGATGTATTAAGTAACTATAAAAGGGAATTGTACCTTATCACGCAATACAAAATTAATCCTGTAACGGGTAATCCTTACGAGTATTCCGGTTATCCGGGAGTGCCAAAATATTCCTTTATGGAAGAAGGGAATGTTACCGCCGGAGGAAGAAAGGCGACAGTCTCCCTGGCTGATAAAGGTAATGACTATGGAATTGCACTTACAGCTGCAGCAGATACTGATATCCGTATCCGTTATGTAAACCCTGCATCTCCGGCAGACCTGGCAGGACTGGTAAGAGGTGACCGTATACTGAGTATAAACGGTACTACTATTTCTTCAGGTTCTACTGCTTTTGTCAATGCAGCGCTTGAAGGGCCAACAGTTGTACTAAGTGTGAAGAAGAACAGCAACGGTAATACCAGCACAGTAACGCTGCAGCAAAATGCTTATACTACAAATCCGGTGTTTAAACAGGCTGTCTTAACGGCAGGTACCCAGAAAGTCGGATATGTAGCAGTTAGCCGGTTTTCAACACCGGCTAGTTTTACTCCCGCGCTGCAACAGGTGTTCTCGTCGTTTGCTACCGCAGGTGTAACCGCGCTGGTGATAGATCTCCGGTACAACGGAGGAGGATATACCACAGCTGCGGAAGAACTGGTGAACCTGGTAGCCCCTTCTTCCCTGAACGGAAAAACAATGTATACGGAGTATTTTAATACCTTATTACAGAACAGGCAGGCACCCATCCTGCAACAGCAGTTGTACCTGGATGCAAATGGTAATACGCAGATGTATAACGGACATAAAGCTACCTATGCAGATGTGGATTATTCTGTAGATGCGAATACTTACAGGTTCAATAAGCAGGGTAGCTTACAGACGGTAAAGCAGGTTGTATTTATTGTAACAGGTAATACGGCCTCTGCCAGTGAGCTGACCATCAACAGTCTTAAACCTTATCTTCCTGTGAAGCTGGTAGGGCAACAGACCTATGGCAAACCGGTAGGTTTTTTTGGTATTAAAATAGATGCTTATACGGTATATATGTCTAGTTTTTCTATGAAGAATGCCAGTGGAGAAGGAGATTATTTTCATGGTATGACACCGGATTATACAGCAGGTGATGATGTGACGCACGATTTCGGAGATTCTGCGGAAACCAGCCTGGCTTCTGCACTGGCTTATATCAGTGGAAACCCCGGAGGCCGCAATGCCAGCGTAACGCCATTGATACACATGGGGCCGTCGTCATTCAGCGGAATGATAGAGAACAGGGCCAGATTCCGTTGATAATTCCCGTTTGCGCAAATGTTTTTTCCCGGTCCGATCTGCTTTCCATAGTGTCAGGTACCAGCTTTGCATAACTTCCTTAGAAATGCTTAAAGAGCAAGTCCTTCAAAGCAGTCCTGTGATTAAATCACAGGACTGCCTGAAGGCACAATTCCACGGTTCCTTGTTATTTTGCGATTTTATTTAAGTAATTTTAGCCGTTAAATTTAAAAACTGGATGATCAGAAAGGTGCAACGTACCCGGAAATGTATACTGGTGGCTGATGATGATGCAGACGACAGAGAACTGATTAAAGTTGCATTTGAAGAAAGCGGCGCAGATACAGAATTACATTTTGTTGAGAACGGAGAAGAACTGATGCATTACCTGAACAGGCAGGGCAAATATACTGATGAGGAAAAATACCCCTTCCCCAGTATCATCCTGCTGGATCTGAATATGCCCCGCAAGGATGGCCGTGAGGCATTACGCGAGATCAAAGAGCATATTAATCTCAAATGGTTACCTATCATTATTCTTACTACTTCTACCGAAGCAAAGGATATCTCTAAATGTTATGAGCTGGGAGTGAACAGTTATACTATTAAACCTGCTAATTTCTCAGATTTAGTAGCATTCACCCGCATGCTTCATGCCTACTGGTTCACAGTGGTGCAACTGCCGTAGAGATTATTCCACACGGTAAGGACATTTATTCGCCGTAATTTTAATCATCAGTCTGAAAACCTGTCATTAGATGATGATTAAATATTTACGGGAGCGTACAGCAACCCTGCACCAGGAACTGGATAATATCCTTATTCCCAAAATAAAGCAAACCAATACACCAGCTGCATATGTGGAGCTTTTACAATTGTTTTACGGATACTACTATCCGTTAGAACAGTATATTGCTGCCCACCTGGATACTTCTTTTCCCGGAGGGTTTGATCAAAGGCGTAAAGCATCCCTGTTGTTGCAGGATATAACTGCTATAAACGGTTCTCCTGCGGAGCCTCCTTCATTATGTAATGATATCCCTGAAATAAAAGATGCCGGGCAGGCCCTGGGCGCTTTATACGGGTTGGAAAGATCTGCTCCGGACGAACAGGTGATCAGCCAGGTCCTTCATAATATTCCCGCTGTTTCCAATGCATTCACTTTCTTTGAAGGGATCAGGACTAACAGTCAGGTCATGTGGGACAGTTTCGAACATTATCTGAACGGATACAATGGTACGGATACGCAAAAAGCAAGACTGATAGAGTCTGCCGTTGATACTTTTCTTAAATTCAAATTATGGGTATCCGCTGCTGAATAAGTGCATCTTTTGGTATGAAAATGGTTTAAGTTAAGTACCTGATGAAGAAAGCGAATTACATAGTAGCAATTGGGGCTTCAGCGGGGGGACTGGAGGCAATTCATGAATTTTTTGATAATATGCCGGAATACGGCAATCTCTCTTTCGTGATCATACAGCATCTATCCCCTGATTATAAAAGCCTGTTGGTGGAGCTTGTATCCAAGCATACCAATATGAAGGTGAGGGAAGTGGAGAAAGATATGCTGATCGAGAATGATTGCATATATGTAATTCCTAATAATAAAGAGATCATTATAGACCGGGGGCGTTTGCAGCTGCAACAAAAGCCATTGGAAAAAGTGCCCAATACTGCGATCGATACCTTCTTATTTTCTCTGGCTAAAGATAAAGGCCGTTATGCCATTTGCATTATCCTGTCCGGCACAGGCACAGATGGCACCCGTGGTGCCGGCGCTATTAAGAAAGCCGGAGGTATGGTGATGGTGCAGGACCCTGAAACCGCCAAGTTCGATGGCATGCCCAGGAGCGTTATCAATTCCGAGAATGTCGATTATGTACTGGCTCCGGAATTCATGCCCGGAGAGATCTACAATTACATCCAGGATATGCCTGTACAGGTGTTTGATGGAAAGATAGATGAAGCGTTGTTGCCCGAAATATTCCAGCTGGTAAAAGAAAACAGCGGCCAGGATTTCAATCATTATAAATCACCTACTATTACCAGGCGCATTGCAAAGCGAATGGCCCTGGCCAATATAAAGAACATAGGTGATTACCTGCAGTTGCTGCGAAAAAATCCGGAAGAGAATAAATTACTTGCACAGGATTTCCTGATCGGGGTAACCCGCTTTTTCAGGGACAAAGCCGCGTTTGAAGTGCTGAATGACCAGGTGCTTGGTAAGTTGATAGAGAGTAAGGAAGAAGGCGCTATCCTCAAAATATGGGTTACTGCCTGTAGTACCGGTGAAGAAGTATATTCTATTGCGATTATGCTGGACCAGGCGCTCCATAAAAAGAACAAATGGCTGGACATAAAGATCTTTGCTACGGATATTGATAGTAATGCGATCGAATTCGCTTCCAAAGGCTGTTATCCTGCCAGCATAGAAAAGGAGATAGAACCGGAAATACTTAAAAAATATTTCATTAAGGATAATAATAAATATCAGATCGTTCCCCGTTTACGCAAACAGATCGTATTTGCGAGGCATAATATCCTTAAGGACCCTCCATTTATAAAAAACGATCTTGTTACCTGCCGTAACATGCTCATTTATTTTGATAATGTATTACAACGTCAGGTATTGGCATCCCTCCATTTTGCCATGAATGGGGGAGGATATCTGTTCCTTGGCCCCAGTGAATCTGCAGCTGTCATTCGCGGAGGGTTGGAAGAGATCAGTGCCAAGTGGAAGATTTACAGAAAGAATAATACTTCAAGGGCTGCCATGCCGGAAAATTTGTCCAGCCCCCTGGAGTATATCCGGCAGGCGCGTGAAATGCGGGTCAATGGTATTCCTGAGAAACGGGTAGCTACTGACCTGCTGGAAGAATTCAGGGAAGTAATGGCGGATGATTATGGTTATGCCGCGGTATATATAGATAAGAATTATGAGATCCGTGAAGCGATCGGTAACTATAAAAAATACCTTTCCCTTCCTGAAAAGAAATTAAACCTGAACCTGTTAAAAATGATCCCCCCGGACCTTTCCATGGTATTGAATATAGCATTACGCCAGGCCTGGAAAACCGAACAGAAGGTGCCCGTAAAAGGGGTGAAGCTGAATAGCAAGGACGGAACGAGGGTAGTGAATATGATGGTGAAACCCGGCACCAGCAACGGGCATCAGTTTACACTGATCGTATTTGGCGAGGAACCGGAAAGGATCAGTGTATCTGATCATTATCTGGCTGCTTCCGATACCCAGTCCCTTGGTGTAAACGATCATATTTTATCGCTGGAAGCCGAACTGGGAGAGACCAGGACGAATCTGCAGATGGCTATTGAAGGGCTGGAAACTTCCAATGAAGAGATGCAGTCCAGCAATGAAGAATTATTATCTGCCAATGAAGAGTTGCAGTCCAGCAATGAAGAATTGCAATCTCTCAATGAAGAACTGCATACACTGAATACGGAGCATCAGTTGAAAATAAAAGAACTGGTAGAGCTGAATGATGATATGGACAACTATTTCCGGAGTACGGATATCGGGCAGGTATTTGTAGATGTTCACCTGCGCATCCGGAAGTTCAATCCTGCAGCGGTAAATATGATCAATCTGATCCCTACGGATATAGGCCGTCCTATTAATCATATTTCTACCAATATTCAACAGGATAATCTCGTTGATGATATCAATACGGTAATCAATAACAAGCAAACGGTAGAAAAGGAGCTGATGCTGAGTAACGGCAACATGCACCTGATGAAGATCATGCCATATATCCGCCAGGATAAACAAACAGATGGCGCGGTAATTACCTTTGTGGACATTACGGCCATTAAGGAGCTGGATATGCTGCTGAAAGGCGTATTTAATGCCAGCACCAGCATGATCATGGCTTTTAAGGCGGTACCAGGCGACTTCATATTGCAGACAGCTAATAAAGCCGCAGAGCGATTACTGGGTAAGGACGCGATGAAGCAGCAGCAGGTGTCCATGTTATCTTTGCCGCAATTAATCCAGAACGGATTATTTGAAAAATATAATGAGGTAGTAGAGAAAGGCGAGGTGCTGCATACTGAATTCAAAACGGAGCTGGATGGTATTGATACCTGGTTTGAACTGGCAGCCGTTAGAACACAGGATGGTATCGTGATCACCTGCAATGACCTTACGGAGAAGAAAGATGCGGAAGACCGCCTGCGTAAGGCTAACCAGGAACTGGAATCCAGTAATACGGAGCTGCAGCAATATGCGTTCGTCGCTTCTCATGACCTGAAAGAGCCGCTGCGGAAAATCCATATGTTCGGCAATATGCTCAAGGAACGGTATCAGGAGAATATGGAAGAGAAGGCAATTGATTACCTGAATCGTATCATTAATTCCTCTGCCCGTATGACCAATCTCATTAATGATTTGTTAAAGTTCTCCCGTTTGTCGCAGGTCAATTTCTTTGAGCAGGTGAACCTGGAAATAATTATTAAAGAGATCTTATCAGACCTTGAAATCCTTATCCAGGAGAAAAACGCGATTGTGACCGTAAGCCCTTTACCTGTGATAGAAGCAGTGCCAGGGCAGCTCCGGCAGGTTTTTCAAAATCTTCTCAGTAATGCATTTAAATTCTCCCGGAAAGATATACAGCCGATGATCAGCATCTCGGCTAACCGCCTTAAATACAAACGTTTTGATAGTCCGGCTGATGTAGACGGGCCTTACCTCTGTATTACGATCTCCGACAACGGGATTGGCTTCGATGAGAAATATCTCGATAAAATATTTGTGTTGTTCCAACGTTTACATACGAAGGACAAATTTGAGGGCACCGGTATTGGTCTGGCTGTTACCCGCAAGATCGTAGATAAACATAACGGACTTATTACGGCACATAGCCGTGAAAAGGAAGGAGCCACATTTACGATTATACTACCTGTAAAACAGGAACAGGTAGCAGGGTAATTTTCCTTAATTTTGCGCATTATTTTATATGCCACTTAAACAATCCCTGATTATGATAAGGAGAATGCTCTCAGTATTTATTAGCATTGCTGTTTCTACTGCTGCTTTCGGACAAAGCAAAACTGTAATAGGTATCGCCCCTTTTAAAAGCGGCGCTTCTCAAAATAGTAATAATGTAGTTGCCGTACAGGAAACGGTTGCCGACGTATTTTCCCGCAATAAGCGGCTTACACTGGTAGAGAAGGATAAGATGGCCCAGGTGAAGGCTGATTCCCTGCAAACAACAGAAGGAGTATCCCCGCAGCTGCTGGAAGAGGCAAAAGCTACAGGAGCGCAATATGTGATCACCGGCAATGTGGCCAGAGCCACTGTGGAGATCAAACAAACGAATATCCCTGTTATCGGTGTTACTACAGCCAATGTGGCAGAAATATCCTTTACTATGAGTGTGATAGATGTGGCAAGGGGGGAAGTGGTTGCCACCAGTTCTTTTATAGGTAATGGCAGAGGGAAGATCGCTTTTGAAGATGCCCTGAAAGATCTTAAACCCCAGATAGAGAAGTTTATTAAGGACAATTTTAAGGTGACCGTGTCCATTGCGGAAATAGAAGAAAAGAATAGTAACGGCGGAGCAGCTAAGGTGCTGATCGTAGCGGGCAGCCTGCTGGGCGTGAAGGAACTGGATGAGTTCCGTGTATACGAATTGACGGAACTGACCGTTGACGGCAAGAAGATGACGCGTAAAAAGACATTGGGCAAAATAGTTGTGGCTAAGGTAGAGGACGAGAATTTCTCTGTTTGCACAGTACAGGAAGGCGGCATTGAGATTGCCAAAAAGGTGGAAGAAGGCGCAAAGATCAAGTGCGAGATGATTACTGAGTAAATCAAAATACTTATATATAGGAGGGCCGTATCGGATATGATACGGCCTTTTTATTTGAATTTTACATTTATTAGTTTGATATATACAGCTACTCCTGTATCCAGGCTATTTACCTTTGCTATATGAATAACAAGCAAGTTTGGTACGTTACCGGGGCCTCCAAAGGATTGGGGCTTGCCCTGGTTAAGAAACTGCTATCTGAGGGATACCGGGTAGCTGCTACTTCCAGGAACATTGCTTCTCTGGCCCTGGCAGTGGGTACAACAGAGAATTTCCTTCCCCTGGAAGTTGATCTTGGCAATGATGCATCTGTAGCTGCTTCCATGAAGGCAACGCAGGATAAGTTTGGCAGCATCGATGTGGTTGTGAACAATGCAGGTTATGGGATTGGTGGCGCTGTGGAAGAGTTGAGCCGAAAAGAAGTTTCGGACAGCTTTGATGTGAATGTATTTGCCACTATCACCGTTATGCAGAAGGCGATGCCTTACCTGCGGGCACAGCGTTCGGGGCATATTATGAATATTGCCTCTATTGCAGGTCTGGCCGGCGCTGTTGGATGGGCGGTGTATGCAGCAGCAAAGAGTGCGGTGATTGCTTTGTCGGATGTGATGGCGCAGGATGTGAAGTCGTTAGGTATTAAAGTAACGGCTATCGCTCCCGGTGCTTTCCGTACGCAATTCCTTTCCCAGGAGTCCCTGGCGCTTTCTGAGAATAAGATTGAAGACTACCAGGATATCAGGGCCTCTCATGCCAGGTACCTGGAGATGGATGGCAAACAGATTGGCGACCCTGTAAAAGCTGCAGAAGCGCTTATTAAGCTCTCATTAATGCCAGAGCCGCCGGTATTGCTGTTTTTGGGCAGTGATGCCTATACGCGTGCTTCCGGTAAACTGAATACAATGGTGGGGCAGCTGGAACAGTGGAAGGAGATATCCGATTCAACGCAGTTGTAGGTATGGTTCTCTTTAAAAAAATAAAAGCGATCGGAAGTAACTCCGATCGCTTTTTATTTGGTTTTAAAATGAGGCGGCTTATATTTTATTTATCACAAATAATCCGTTTTTGACGGGCATGATAAGCCGGATAAAAGTACCGGTTAATGAATCGTACCAGCTATATCCGGAGACCTTCCTGTTGTTGCTGTTTTGGGTAATCTTTACAATATGAGAGAAGCCGGTACTGCCGGGCAGGAAGTCTTCTCCCACATATTCTATTTCGCGCGGATCTGTACCGTTCTTTTCAAAGGTGTAAAGGTTTATTGATGCAGCATACCCGTCTTTATAGGGTAAAAATCCTATGAGGTATTCAAAAAGGTTGGAATCAAAATAGCCCGCATCTATTCGGTGAATAGTATCTATACAGGTGTTGTTCCTGCATAGGACAGCATGTACCGACATATTACTGAATGAAAGGTCCATTTGCATAACGGGAGGATGAGTGACCATACGCATCCGGACGGGAGACAATGTTTTCAGGTCGGCAACAGTAGAGTCATATTTTACAAAACCGCCGGGATAGTACTGATGTTGTGACCTGGTCAGTAATCCTTTTACAGTATCAATAGTGATCATGTCTATCACTGTCATCTCCATGATTGTCTTTCCAAGAGAATCGTATAATATCCCTCTGTACGTATTAGAGCATGATTTTAACAGGGCATAACGAATTGTTTTGTCGCCGGGTCTGAGTATTGATTGTGCATATAGCAATGGAAAGAATGAAAACCGGATCATACAACAAAACAGGATCAGGATGCGGGCAATAGTTCTGTTCATAAAATGTCTGTTTTATGAAATGAAATTGCGATTGTTATCTCCTGTAAACAATTGATTTCTATGTATAGTGGTCAATTTTAAATATCCGGGCAGGAATGTTCAAGGTCCCAGCCATTGAAAAAAAGCGGACAAGTATTTAAAATACTGTGACGAGGCGCTGATAACCAGTATATTTGAAGGTATGATTTCCATCAGCTCTCATATCTCTTTTTTCAAAGCACAATGGCTTGTATGGTCTTTTGTATTGCTGCTGCTCTTTGGGATATATTTACAGAATGATCCTTTCGCAGAAGCAGCTACCTATGCTACTATAACTACCGTGTTTTACGCCATCGTTATTTATGGGAATGCGATGTGGCTTATTCCCCGTTTGTATGAAAAAGAGAGAAGAACTGCCTATATATTCTGGATCGTGCTTTTCCTGGTAGTGGTGACCATTGGCCGGCTGCAATTACAGAATGCCCTGTACCTTCATTTTTTTTCAAAGGGAAAGCCTATGCCCATGAAGGATGTTAACTATTACGCGATGTATCTGTCCTATTTTCTTTCCAGCATCATGATCTTCATCTTCAGTATAGCATTTCATCTGTCTATTGAATATTTCCGGGTAAGCGCGCAACAACAGCTATTACAAAAAAGAACAGCAGAAGCAGAATTGAAGTTATTGAAATCGCAGGTACAACCACACTTTTTATTCAATACGCTGAATAATATTTACTTTGTAGCACAGCGGGAATCTCCTGATACCGCGGTATTGCTGGAAAGATTGTCTAATATTATGCGGTACTTTGTAGATGAAGGAACAAAAGACCTGATACCGTTAACAACGGAGATCAATTTTATCTATGATTATATTCATCTGGAAAAGTTACGTATGCGTCATCCGCTGCAGGTGCAGTTTGATATTCATGGGGAGTCGGATAGTTTACTGATGCCACCGATGTTATTAATCCCTTTGATAGAGAATGTGTTTAAGCATGGTATTGATAAAAGATATGAGAACAATTTCCTGCAGGCAACTATCTCCATCAGTGAGGAATCGCTGGATGCTGTTATCTCTAACAGGATTCACAGATCAGAATTGAAAAGTGGTAGCGGGATAATGAACCTTACATCAAGATTACAGTTGCTGTACGGGAATCATTATATATTTGAAACAAGTGAGAAAGATGATTTATTCTATGCGCATTTAAATATCCCATTGTGAATACTATTACCTGTCTTATCGTGGATGATGAACCGAATGCGGTGCAATTGCTGGAAGATCATATCCGCAAGGTACCGCGACTGATATTAAAGCAAAAATGTTATGATGCTTTTGAAGCGTTGGCATTTTTACAATCAGACCAGGCAGACCTGCTGTTCCTGGATATACAGATGCCGGGGTTATCGGGTATGGAGCTGGCTACTTTTTTAAACAAAGAACAACGGATCATATTTACGACTGCTTTTGCTAATTATGCACTGGAAGGATATGAATACAATGCAATAGATTATCTCTTAAAACCCATTACGTTTAAACGTTTCGTACAGGCGATCAATAAAGCTGTGTTATCGTTTTCGACTGTTATACCTGTTGCGCCCGTTGTGCCTGCCGGGAATTTGCCTGATTACATTTTTATCAAGTCGGGGAAGCAGATCATTAAAATAGCATACATTGATATTTTATTTATTGAGGCGCTGAAAGAATATGTGAACATTGTTTTGCCTGATGGGAAAGTCCTTGCCTATAAAAGGATGAAAGACCTGGAAGAGCAGTTACCGGAGAATTTTATCCGGATACATAATTCTTATATTATCAATATCCGACATTTGGAAAAGATAGTAGATAATCATGTGATGATTGGTAATATGAAGTTACCGGTGAGTAGTTCCTGCCGTCCGCAGTTGCTGGCAATGATTAATAAGAGACTATTGTAGAGATTCGCCGGCCCATAAAAAAGCCGCCTCAAAATTGTTTTGAGACGGCTTACCCTATTGTATTGTACCCTATTCTATGTCTTCTTCATCTTTAACAGCATGTTTCGCCGACCTGTTTCTTTCTACCCACCAGTAGAGTGCTGGTATCAGCAGCGGAGCGAAGATCAGGGTGCTGGTTAAACCACCGATGATAACGGTTGCCAGTGGTCTTTGTACATCCGAACCTATACCCGAGGACGTAGCTGCGGGGATCAGACCTGCAATAGCTACGATCAGGATGGATAGGATGGCGCTCAGTTGTTCTTTGGCACCCATGAAGACGCTCTGCTGAAGGTTAAGCTTCGGCCGTGTCCTGACCCTGTTAATGGCAGAGACGAGCAGTACTCCTGCCATCACTGATATCCCGAATATACTCACGAAACCTACACCCGCAGAAACGTTAAAATGGTATCCCCTGATGAGCAGCGCAACGATGCCACCTGCCAGTGCAAACAAGATACAACTAATTGTAACAAGGGTTTGCGGCATATTGCGGAATAGAATGAAAAGTACCAGGAAAACCATAACAATTGTAAGTGGTATTGTCATGGATAGCTGTTTGCCTGCACGTTGCAGGTTCTCATACTGGCCGCCATATACAATGGAATATCCTTTAGGTATATGCAGATTGGCGTTGATCTTATCGTTTACTTCCGCTACGAAACCACCCTGGTCGCGACCACGGATGTTTGTGCGGACAGTCACCATACGTTTGCTGTTATAGCGGTAGATGTTTGTTTGTCCGCGTACGTAGGAGATATCTGCCAGCTCGTTCATGGGAATGAGTGCACCGGTAGCAGAAGGTACCTGCAGGTTTTTTATAGATTCGATGGTGCTGCGTTCGCCGGGCAGATAACGGATGACCAGGTCGTAACGCTTGGTGCCATCATAAAGCGTGGAAATGGTTTTACCTCCGATGGCAGCTTCGATCATCGCCTGGATGTCTGCTACATTGATACCATAGCGGGCAGCGTTTTCCCGGTTAATGTTGATGGCTATCTGTTCCTGCGGGCCTTCCTGTTCTATGTTCACGGATTCGGAACCCTGCATGTGTTTTACAATATCAGAGATCGTGTCTGCTTTCGCCCGCATCATGGTGAGGTCGTCACCTACAATGGAAATGGCCAGGTCTGCCGCACTACCGGTCACGATTTCCATTACCTGGTCGATGATAGGCTGGCCGGAAGAGAACTTCACGGATGGCATCGCCTTTTCCAGGTCGTGCCGGATATTGGTAACGAGAGTCTTTTTAGAGATGGTATCGCTCCAGAGTTTATATTCTTTTAATCCAACAAGGATTTCATTACGGTTGGCCGGGAATGGGTCCGTGCCATCATCATTACGTCCTGCCTGTGTGATCACAAAGGAGATCTGCGGATATTTGGCGATGACCTGCCTGATGAGCGGAGAATACCGCGCATTTTCCTGGATGGTAATACCCGCCGGGAAATTACCACGGAGGAAGATAGAACCTTCATCCAGTTCGGGGAGGAATTCCGTTCCCAGTTTAGCGCCGAACAATACCAGCATGATCACTACACCGAAGCCCGCAACAACGGTCATTTTAGGCCGTTTAAGCGTGGCTCCCAGCACTTTTCCGTATAACCTGCCCAGGAAGTCAAGCACCACGTTACGGTGCTCTTTCATGGGTTTATCGGTACTGTTGAATGCTTTCTTAAAGGCAAAGGAGATCAGTACCGGAATTAATGTCAGTGCGGCCAGCATGGAACCGATTACCGCGAATGCCAGGGTAAGGGCCATGGGAGAGAACAGCTTTCCTTCTACGCGGGTCATCAGCAGGATAGGCATGTATGCCAGTATGATGATGGTAACGGAGAAGAATATTTCACGGCCTACTTCCTGTGAAGAGCGGAGGGTGAGGGCAATAATTCCCCGTTTCTTTTCTTCCGGTAGCGCCGTCCGGTACGTTCGTATGAGATGCTCTGCCATTACGCAGGCACCGTCTACAATGATCCCGAAGTCGATAGCACCGAGCGATAACAGGTTTGCCGGGATGCCGGTGAGGCGCATGAGTATGAATGCGAACAGCAGGGAGAACGGAATGGTGAGTGCCACTACCAGTGCACTGCGTAAGCTACCCAGGAAGAAAATGAGGATGATCACCACGATAGACACCCCTTCCAGCAGGGTATGCCCTACGGTTTCCAGGGAATGGTCTATCAGGAAGCTACGGTCATAAAGGGTGCGCAGATGCACGCCTTTAGGCAGTTCATCGCGTTCCAGGTCTTTCACTCTTTCTTTGAGGATTTTAAGTACCTCGCTGGGGTTTTCGTAACGCCTCAGCAGAATGATACCTTCCACGCCGTTGCTGGAATTTGTTTTGGTCTCATTGATGGTATAACCCATTACACCGCTGGGAGGTGGCGGGCCTACTTCTACGGTGGCCACATCGCGCAGGTATACAGGCATGCCGTTGGCAGCCTTCAGCACAATGTTCTGGATATCCTGTTCTGTTTTTACCGCACCAAGACCACGTACTGCAAAGCCCTGTTCACCGCGGTTGATGATATTACCACCGGTGTTCTGGTTATTCTTCTGTACGGCGTCTATTACATCCTGAATGGTTAAACTGTATTTACGCAGTTTATCCGGTGCCGTAAGGATATGGAACTGTTTGAGCGGGCCCCCGAAGGTGGTGATATCTGCGATGCCCGGTACCTGTAAGAGGTAAGGTTTGATGACCCAGTCCTGCAGGTCCCGGATCTCTGTAGGTGTATAGTTTGGCGGTGCTTCTACAACGTAACGGAGGATTTCCCCTACGGCAGTAGTGAGTGGCGCCAGTTCGGGCGCTACGCCATCAGGTAGTTCTGCGGTTGCCAGTCGTTCATTCACCTGCTGCCGGGCAAAGTAATCGTCCGTACCATCGGTGAAGGTAAGCTGTACCACACTGAGGCCAAAGATGGTACGGCTTCTGCGGTCAAGTACATTAGGCGTGTTCTGTAAAGCCCTTTCGATGGGAATGGTCACCTGTTGCTCTACCTCTTCAGCAGCACGGCCGGGATATTGGGCTACAATGATCACATTCGTATCCGCAATATCGGGATAGGCTTCTATTTTCAGCATAGTAAAGCACCAGTAGCCTATGCCCATCAGGCCAAGCCCCATCAGTATAACTACCCATCTGTTCTTTAAAGAGAATATTAATAGGTTGCGAATCATTGCGTGTGTGTTTCAATCAGGATCTAAAATCGTTCTACTTTACCGGTAACTATGAACCCGCTGCTTACCCGCTTACGCAGTTCTTTTAATACGTGCAGCACTTTTTCCTCTTCATCTATGAAGGTGATGAGCATAGGCGGTTCATCGAAACTGAACAGGCTATCCGGGCGTTTTACCTGGTGATGTTCACCAAAGCCTATTTGACCGCGGAAGGCGGTAGCGCCTGCTACCTTATGTTTAAGTAAGAACTGTACAATGAATTCGTATAAGGGCTGTGATCCGAATACTTCATCTTTATCTATAAATATCTGTGCTTGTAACATGGTATGTGGAATTTAAAAGATTAATATCCGAAGCTTAAACCTTTCAATTGCATCACACCTCTTACAACTACCTTATCTCCATTCTGCAAGCCGCTGTATACGGCAATACGATTGCCGATCTGCTGACCGGTACGTACTTCCCGCCTTGTAAAAGCCGTAGGGGATGTTTTTACGAATACATAGTTCTGTCCATCTGAAGTCAGCAGCGCATCCCTGCTTACATTGATATTTTTGGTATCGCCTTTTATATTGAAGGTGACCATGGCAAACATTCCTGCACGGATATCGCTGTTGGGAACAGCCAGCCGGATGCGGATCTTTACCATACGGGTAATGTTGTCTATCACATCGGCAATGCCTTCCACATGGCCGGTAAAGGGTGTGTTAGGGAAAGAAGATAAGGTGATGGTGCAGGGAGCCCCTTTGCTTACATTATCCAGCTGGTTTTCGGGGATATCGCAGATGACATAAGCATTACCGGGAGCAGTAGCGTGAAGCACTTCAGGGTCAAAGCCCGCTGCTTTAAGGTTGGATTCATGTTCTATCAGTTGCGTTTTTTCGTTGGCCAGGTTCGTTTGTTCTATGGAGAGATTAGCCCTGGCTTCCAGAATATCTTTTCCGCTGGCAGCGCCGTGATCATAGAGGTCCTGTGTACGGTCCAGTTCTATTTTGCGTTGTTTGATATTGACTTCCTGGATGTGATTGATGTTTATTTTATGTTGTATTAACTGGGAGTAATCACTTTCCAGGTCGGGAGTATCGAATAATACGATGTTTTGTCCGCCTTCAGCCGAGCGTAAAACAGTAGCCGCTACTTTTCCCGGTGCATGTAAAGTACCGCTGAGGGTAGAGTCACCTACCGGCTCTGTGATAAAGGTGCTGGCAGAGGCAGTATCATTAAAGGTGATGACCTGTCCGTTATTCGTAATGGAAGGACCCGGATCGTCTGTTACAGCAGCTTTGTGTTCCTTTGCCCCACATCCCGCCAGCAGGAGGGTAGCGATTAAAAAATAGCGTTGCATATTATAATTGATTTATAAGGCCGGTAGCGAATAATAATTGTACATAACTCTGGTAGTATGCCTGCAGTGCATCGTAATAGAGCAGGCGGGTATCGTACCAGTTGCGCTGGGCATCCAGGAAGTCGATAATGGTAGTACCACCGCGCAGGTAGGCATACTTCACGTTATCCAGGATCTGCTGTGATTGCAGCAGGATACCTTCATAATTTTTGAGATGCTGTTTTTGCAGCTGGTAGGTTTTGTAGGAAGTTGCCACGTCTGTCATTACCTGGCGGCGGGTAGCGGACAATTCCTGTTCGGCCTGTTGTTCCTGGATATGCGCTTTTTTGATCTCCCCCTGGTTCCGGTTAAAGAAAGGGAGGTCTATCGCTCCGTAGAAACCAATGTAAGGCACTGAGTTTTGCGGGTTATAGATGACTCCCAACTGAGGTTGAGGTACAGCCATCGCCTGCTGAAGTTTGATGTTGCTGCTGCGTTCATCAATGTTGCTTTTTGCCAGTACCACATCCGTGCGGTTTTCCAGGGTCAGCGTAATGAGGCTGTCCAGGGTAGCAGTAGGTTCTATTGACTGAACCAGGCTGCTGGTGTCGATGTCTACGCTATCGGTAGTACCAGTGAGCAGTTGTAGGTTTTGTAATTCGTTTTTATAGTCCTGCATAAATACGCTCAGCTGCAGGTTATACTGGTCCAGTAACACACGGGTCCTGATCAGGTCCGTTTGCGTGATTACCTGGTTTTTGTAACGTAGTTCATTGATCTTTACAAGGGTATCCAGATTACCTTTGCTGTCATTCAGTAATGCCAGCCGCTTTTTTAAGACCCAGCATGTGATCCAGCTATTACCCACCTGCAGGGAAAGGTTCCTTACATTTTCCTGGTAGACATTATTGGCGAGGGTCACATTCTTGTTGGCCGTTTCAATCTTGTATTTGCGTTGGTTGGGCCACTGGATTGGTTTGGTTACCTGGTACCATACCTGCCGGTTATCTTTAGAGGACCATCTGGTACCGGGGGCAAACCTGTCGGAACTGACCAGTTGCATGGTCTGATTGTTCAGATTGGGATTGGGCCGCAGTTTAGCGGTAATAACATCTGCCTGTGACGCGCCAATATTCATGTACTGGGCTTTTAACACCGGGCTGCTTACCCTGGCAGTATCTATTGCTGCTGCCAGCGTGTAGGTGGTTTGGGCGGTAGCAACATATCGAATACAGGAAAGTATCAATGTTGCTACAGCCAGGACGATCGTTCGCTTCATGAGATGCTGTTTGTCCGCAGTTTTATTAAAATTTCCAACACAAAGGTTAACAATGCTGATTAGCAACAGAATATGCCGGCATGATTTTAACCAGTTTTTAATTTAAATATTAAACTTCATGATGGGTTGATAGTATAAATATAAACAAGAATAAGATAGAAAAGTTTGATTTCTAATAAGTTGGATATTGGCGCCACATGAGGAATGTGGCGCTGGCGGCTTAAAAAAAAGGAGGGTTTTAGGGGCCTGAAAAGGGCGTTTTGACGATCAGATAGTTTTATGTTCCATTTGCTGGATAATATTTTCTACTTCTGCTTCTGTAGCCCTTAGTCTTGTCTGGCAAAAAGTAATCAGTTCAGATGCCCGTTTTACCCTGGTGGCCAGTATATCCACAGATACTGATTCTGTTTCTATTTCCCTGGCTATTTCCTGTAATTCTTTATAAGCGGCTTCATATGTCAGACTCGTTTCCATCGATAATCGTTTTTGATGTGATTGTAGCATGTACAGCGGCATCTGCCAGTTGTACCATGATTGTATCTCCTGTTGAAAGGGAGGAAGCCCCTGTGACCAGCTGTCCGTTGTGATATACCATGGCAAAGCCTTTTTTCAATAGGGCGGCAGGACTTAAAACCCTTATCACGGTAGCATGGTGTTGCAATTTCTGCTGTTGTTGCTGGAGTAGTTTACGGGCAAAGGCCTGTACATTCTGACGGATGTGTATGAGTTCCTGTAAGCGGCTGGCCGTTACCTGTGCGGGTTTTGCCAGTAGTTGTCCCGAAAGCTGTGCCATACCCGAACGCTGTTTTAACAGCAGGTGCCTGGCAGATTGCGGGATGATTTGCAGGCATTGGCGGAGTCCTTCTTTGTAACCGGAGAGTAAGTCGCGCGAGCGGTGCACAATATGAGTGTGCAGGGATGTTAACTGCTGCTGCCGGCCGGATACCATCTGCTGCATGCGGATGATGATATTACGCTGCTCTTTCAGGAGGGCATCTTCAAAAGAACGGTTATGTGTGATGATCATTTCCGCAGCCATGGTAGGCGTTTTTACAGAAGTATGCGCCATGAGGTCTGTAATGGTCTCATTGATCTCATGCCCGATACCTGCTATAACAGGAATGTGAAAGCCTGCTACCGCTTTCCCTATTTCAAATTTTTCAAATAAGAGCAGGTCTGTCTGGGCACCGCCACCACGGATGATGACTACGGTATCGTATATTTTACCGGATGCTCTGATAGCGTCCAGCTGAGCGCATACCTGTGCTACATTTGCTTCTCCCTGTACAGTAGTGAAATAATTATCCATATAGAAGGTATATCCATGGATGTTATCCTTCAGTGATTTTTTAAAGTCACCAAAACCTGCGGCAGAAGAAGATGTAATGACAGCGATGCGCTGAATAACGGATTGCAGTTGTAAGGACTTGTTACGGGTGTGATAACCATCTGCCGTTTTGCGGACAATATCTCCGCACTCTGTTACAAGACGCAGCAGTGTAGCCTGTTTCTGTTGCTCCAGTTGTCCTTTTGTAAAGCTGGTATCAATATCCTGTAAAGACAATTTTAATCCATAGAGGGGATGGTATTCTACGGCTACTCTTATCAGCAGATGGAGGTCGTTCCCGAAGCGCTGTCCGGTAGCCTGTTCAAATTCTTTGATACGCAGCGTTCCCTGGCTCCAGGCGTTGGCCTGGACTTTAGCTGTTAACTGATGTGTATGCGGATCTTTTTCTACCAGGTCAAAGAAGTGAAACCCTTTGGCCGGATAATAAGAGTGGCCGGTAATATCTGCTACTATCCAGAAAGATTTTCCCGAAAAGGCATTTCTTATAGTGCCCTGGATAGCCGCTGTTAATTGCGATAATGTTATATATGGATTTGTATTCACGTACTGCAGCAAAGGTACGGTTTATACTGCATGCATAAAAAAACGACTGCCTGGATAAGCAATCGTTATATACTTCCACGTTATGAAAACAAATCCATAAAAAGCTGCAGTTGCTACTTTCTATACAGCAGCAAATTATGTGATAGTTTATGTAATAAGGTTAATAACTGGTTAAACAATTCGTTAATAAGATCAGGTGCCCACCTCATTCTCTGCATATACAGCTTTTGCTTTCTCATCTCCATGCCGGATATAGGGTCTTATGATCAGCCTGTTTCCTTTGTCGTATGTAAAAAGGTTCCAGATCCAGGTTGTCAGTACCAGTAATTTATTGCGGAAAGTAGAGAGGAAGTTAATATGTACAAAAAGCCAGATATACCACGCAATCCTGCCCCCGATCATAATATTTCCCGGCAGGTCTGCTACAGCCCTGCCCCGGCCAATGGTAGCCAGTGATCCTTTATCAAAATATCTGAATGGTTTTACGGGTTGCCGCTGGTGTAAGGCCCACAGGTTCTTCGCTAAATATTTCCCCATTTGTATAGCGGGTTGTGCCACACCGGGATGACCTTTGGGATATTTATCTGATTTCATCATAGCGATATCCCCTATGGCAAAAATGTTATAACTGCCAATAATACGGCAATTGAGGTCTGTTAACAAACGTCCACGTTCTGTCCATTCTGCGGGCAACCCGGGCATTGTTTCTCCGGTAACTCCGGCGGACCAGATCACACAAAATGACTTGATAGGTTCGCCATTCTTAATGGTAACTGTTTCCCCATCGTAGTCCTGTACCGTTGTATTTAACCGGATGATCACCCCCATCTTTTCAAGATCTTTTAGTGCCCTCGCACTGGCTTTGGCAGACATGGGCGGTAATACTCTGTTTAATCCTTCCAGTAAGTAAATGCGCATTTTGGTAAAGTCCAGGCGGGGATAATCTTTCGGTAGAATATATTTTTTGAGTTCTGATAATGCACCGGACATTTCCACGCCGGTAGGGCCGGCACCTATCAGCACAATATTGAGGATATAATCATCTATAGCCGGATTTGAATTCAGACTGGCCCATTCGAACAGTTGCATGAGCTGGCTGCGCAGGTTCAGCGCATCCGGTATACTTTTTAAGGAAGACGTATATTTTTTTATGTTCTCATTGCCGAAATAATTTGTTTTGGCACCACCGGAGATGATGAGGTAATCATATTTTAAATCCCCCGCGCTGGTGCTGATGGTATTAGCAACAGGATCAATAGATAATACTTTCAGCATGCGGAAATGAAAGTCTTTTCTTTTATGGAAAAGATTGCGGAGAGGGCCGGCAATAGCATCGGGCTGAAGGCCCGCAGAGGCTACCTGGTAGAGCAGAGGTTGAAACGTATGATAGTTATGTTTATCAAACAAAACTACCTGGAATTTATCATCTGACAAACCGGTTGCAGCATTTAGTCCTCCAAAGCCTGCGCCGATGATCACTATCCTGGGTTTTTGCGTGTCCGGAATGTTCAGACTGATTTGCCTCATTTCCATAAAACAATGGTTTTGTTTACAAGGGAGGACCCAAAAACCATGCCTTCGGAGAGAGGAACAGGCTACACAATTGTGCTGAGAAAAGTATCCAGGCTTTCTTCCTTTTGTAAGTTTAGTTTTTGTTTTAAACGATAGCGTGCCATGCGGATGCTTTTTGCTTCTACTGCCAGCCGGTTGGCGATCTCTTTATTGGATAATCCCATCCTGATATAGGCACAGTATTTAAGATCAAGGCGGGTAAGACTTTCAGCGGCTTTTTCCTGCAGGCGTGTACTAAACTCGGGATGTATATCTGCAAAGTCTGATTTGGCAGATTCAAAGTCTTCATCCATTTTACGGCTATCCGTAATGATGCGGTCCATCTGTCTTAATACCGGATCTGCACTGTTGTGTGTAGTGATTTTCTTTTGCAGTGTCTGTAATAATTCATTCTTTTCTTCCACCTGTAAAGCACCTGCGAGCAATTCATTTTGCAGGCGTTCCTGTCTTTCCTGCAGGAGTTGTTGTTCTGCTTCTAATCTTGCGGTTGCTTCTGCCTGTAATTGTAATTGCAGTTCCAGTTGTTTCGCCTTTGTTTCATTCAATAAGGATTGTTGCAGAGAGGCCCTTAAACGAAAATGATAAGCGCGGAAAAAGAAGATTAATGTACACAGAGCCGCCGCTGCCAGGCAAATGTAAAAGAAATTCAGTTTTTTGTTAAAGAGGGCACGTTGTTGTAAAAGTGCCAGTTCTTTTTCTTTTTTCTCGGATTGATACTGTGCTTCTAATTTTTTTGCAATGGCCTGTTGTTGTGCATCAAAAGCGGTTTTATAAAAACTGATGTATTGTTTATAATATTCTAAAGCCTGGGCTTTGTCCCCTTTTTTCTCTGCTACTTTTGACAGTGCCAGCATAATACGGGCTTTGGTAAAACTGCTGCCGGAAGGGAATCTTTCCATGGCTTCCAGGCTCATATGGAGAAGGAGTTCTGCCTGGTTATAATCACCTTCCTGCACGGAATAATCGCTTAACATACCGTAACAGCTGGCAACAATTTCCTGTTGTGTGGTTTCTTTTGCTAATGAAAGGGCCGTGTTGATATATTTGATAGCACTGTCTTTTTTATCAGGATAAAACTCTGCATAAATATTGGCAGTATTCAAGGCTACCAACGCCAGCGTACTGCCGGTAATGAAGCGTTCATGTTGTTGCAGACCTGTTGAGAGCGCTTGTCTGTTATAATATAATGCAGAGTCGAGCAGGATGCTTTTAGATTGTTTACGGTATTGTGTAACGGCGCAACTGGCCAGCGACTGATATCCCATACAGATCTCATCTGGTGTTTGTGCCTGTAGCCCTTTCTGTAAACAGAGGCGTGCATATTTCAATTCATTCTCCGGATCATTCCAGTCGCCATAAATGCCTGCAATAAAATAATAGATACCACATTCGTAATTATATGCTTTTTGTCCATCCAGGTAACGAAGCGCTTCCAACAGGTTTTTCATAGCACTGTCGGGCTGTTCTTCCATCACCTGTAACCATCCTTTGCGATACAAGGCAAATCCTTTGGAGGTCTCATTCCCGGATTTATTGGCATACCAGATAGCACTGTCTGCTGCTTTGCGGGCCAGTTGAGTGCTGTCGTTGAGTTCATAGAGGTGTACCAGGCAGCCATATATAAAGGAACGGTATTTGGGATCTTTGAGGGTACTGCTCATGACGAGCGCCTGTTGGTCCAGTCCGATGGCTGTTTTAATATCCCTGTTACCAGCGATCTTTGCCAGTAGGGCGGTCGCCATGATACGGTTCTCTACGGTCGTTTCCTTCCGTACAAGTAAGTCTTTCAGGGAATCAGTAAGAATAGACTGAGCTTTCAGTAACTGGCATGACAATAAGAGGATGATCCCCAGAATATGGCGCTTACGAATAGTTGGCATCCTGCAAAAATAATCAGTTTGCTGATATATTGTGCTTTCCGTTTATTTGTTATCCCCACATAATATACTATAATCCCTTAATTTCCAGTACTTCCAGGCAGCCTTATTCCGCAAAGTGCGCAAAAACAGCACCACTATCGGGTGTCAGGACGGTTTATCTGCTGTGTTCCTGATAAGTCCGATGCCGGCAAAGAAGAATACTGCACCGAGTATGCCAAAGATGATGATTGACTTCACACTCCGGGTTCCGCCGCTGGTGTTCATGAAGCTGACCGCTGCCATAATAAGACCGGCCACGCCTAATAAAGAGAGGATAATACCGAGTATTCGCTTTTCCATTGTAGGTTCTTTAACAGGGGTAACACAAATTGCATGCCCCCTTAAATAAGGCATTTGAAAACTATTTTTAAAATAGATGGATAAATATGTTGATTTTATTGAATAGATTGAGTAATTTAGGAACCGAGCAATTTTTTTGTCATATATTAGTAATTATCAATGACTTGCGCAAACGTTTGCATGTTTCATAAAAAGGTGTACATTGTAATACATTTTTCGCATGTTGTGGTATTATATAATCAGCAATATCCCCAGCCAACTATGAAAAACAAAAGGGATGAAGCACTATGACTAACTATACTATTAAATGAACCCTATATATATGGAAAGAAGAAATTTTCTAAAACAGGCGATTGTTACAGCGGCAGGTAGTGCGCTGTTGCCTGGGATTACGAAAGCAGGTGCATTTTGGGAAGATACACCGCTTGTTATTGATGGAAAAGCACCGGGGAAAGGATTTACTAATTTTTGGACCAAAACAATAGGAGCGGGCCGTGCAAGTGAGGGACTCAGGGCTAACTGGCTGGAGCAATTACAATTCAGTAAAAAACATTGTGGATTTGAGTATGCACGTCTGCATGGGATATTCCATGACGATATGTTTGTCATAAAAAACAACAACGGAACGACGGTATATAACTGGCAGTATGTGGACGAGGTGTATGATAAAATGCTGAAGTCGGGGGTGAAACCTTTCGTGGAACTAAGTTTCTTTCCAAAAGACATCAGTAGCGGACAATCTTCACAGTTATGGTGGAACGCGCACGTTACACCACCGGCAGACTATGTAAAATGGACAGACCTGGTAACTAATTATGCCAAACATTGTGTAGAACGTTTCGGTATAGAAGAAGTGAGCACCTGGTATTTTGAAGTGTGGAATGAACCGGATCAGCATGCATTCTGGGATGGCACCAAAGCACAATACTTTGAATTGTATAAAGCGTCAGCGACTGCCCTGAAAGCAGTTTCCCCGCGTTTGCGTGTAGGTGGGCCTGCTACGGGCAGCTTTGGAGCAGATGGCAAAGGTGTATGGATAGAGGAGTTCCTGGCATATTGTGCGGGAGAGAAACTACCGGTAGACTTTGTGTCCACACATCCATATCCGGCCAGTGCCGGTCAGCCAAGAGAACTGGATGCTACTGCCAAAGACCTGTTATGGTTGAACGGTGTAGTGCGCAAGAGCCCTTTCCCACAGGCGGAGATCCATTGCACAGAATGGAATTCCAGTGCATCAGTTCATGACGCTATGCATGACGGATTACCGGTAGCGGCATACATTGTGAAAGTAAATGCAGACAGTATAGGACTGGCAGATTCTCTGGCTTATACCTCATTCTCTGACGGATATGATGAAACAGGCGCAGGCGATGCTTTTCATGGTGGAGTAGGACTGGTAAACAATTTTTGTATACCCAAGCCGTCTTTTCATGCTTACCGTATGTTGCATGCCATGGGCGACGAGTTGATATATAATAAAGATGGGATTGTTGTTACAAGACAAAAAGATTCTAAAAGGCTGATTGCTATTTTATATAATTTACCGGCTGCAATAAAGAGCGTTCCAATGGGCGCAGCAGAGGCGCTTTTTAGTGTAGGCGAAGACAAGACTTTCAACTTTAAGCTCACTGGCACGCACCCTGATGCACGCTTTAATGTAGAGATCCTGGACCGTGAAAACGGGAATGCTTTGAAGGCATTTAAAGATGCAGGTAGTCCGGAATCTCCTGCAAAAGATCAGATACAGACATTACAACAGATGGCAATGGCGGTGAAAGAAGCACAGATCCTGGCCAGTACGACAGGAATATTGCAGGTGGGAATGACATTGAGATCGTGGGATGTGGTACTGATTGAGGAAGTGAAATAAAATACTGATTACAGAAATTGCGTTGATAACCTTCGCCATTACTCTCGTCTGCTGCTTTTACGGTATCAGAGAGGGATGGCTTTATTTATTATAAGCAACTATTCCAGTTATGAAAAGATTAACCCTTCTGCTTGTGAGTCTCCTCACACTGAAAACATTCGCACAACAACCCCTGAAGTTATGGTACCGGCAGCCCGCCGGTAATACGTGGACAGCCGCATTACCCGTTGGTAATGGCCGACTGGGCGCCATGGTATATGGTAATCCTGCACAGGAATGTATACAGCTGAATGAATCCAGTGTATGGACAGGGAGCCCTAACCGTAATGATAACCCGGATGCACTGGCTGCCTTACCGGAAATAAGAAGACTGGTTTTTGCAGGCAAACAGAAAGAGGCGCAGGACCTGGCCCGTGAGAAAGTACAAAGCCGTACCTCCAACGGACAAATGTACCAGCCGGTAGGAAGTTTGAATCTGACTTTCCCTGGTCATGAAAAATATACTGATTACTACCGGGAACTGGATATTGAAAGGGCCGTGGCTACTACTACCTATACAGTAAACGGCGTGCATTATAAAAGAGAGGTATTTGCGTCCGTGCCGGCACAGGCTATTATTGTAAAACTGACCAGCAGTACCCCGGGAGCGTTAGCATTTACCGCGTTTTTATCTACTCCGCAAACGAATGTTACTATCAGGGCAAAGAGCAACGAGCTGGTTATTCATGGCACAACGGCCAGTCATGAAGGCGTGGAAGGAAAAGTGAAATTTAACGGGATTGCCAGGATTATTGCCCCGGGCGGGAAGATCATTACTACTGATACCGCTGTCACTATCAGTCATGCTACTACAGCGCTGATCTATATTTCCATTGCATCGAACTATATCAACTATAAAGATATCAGTGCAGATGAAGTGAAACGTGCTGTTGCTTATCTCACAGCGGCATTGAAGAAACCATACCCGCAATTATTGCAGGAACATATTACGGCCTATCAGCATTATTTTAATCGTGTAAAAATAGACCTGGGTACATCTGAGGCAGCTACTGCGCCTACGGATGAGCGATTGAAGAAATTTGCGGATGTAAATGATCCGCAATTCGTATCGCTTTATTTTCAGTATGGCCGTTATCTGCTGATCTCTTGTTCTCAGCCAGGCGGGCAGCCTGCTAATCTGCAAGGTATATGGAATGCGGAAGTGAATCCACCATGGGATAGTAAATACACGATCAATATTAATACTGAAATGAATTACTGGCCTGCAGAGAAAGACAACCTGCCGGAGATGCACGAGCCGTTGATTCAAATGGTGAAAGAATTATCTGTTACAGGGCAGGGTACAGCCCGCACGGTATACGGAGCAAGGGGATGGGTGGCACATCATAACACAGATATCTGGCGTATTACAGGACCGGTAGATAATATTTTCTATGGCATATGGAGTATGGGAGGAGCATGGCTGAGCCAGCATTTATGGGAGAGATACCTGTATAACGGAGACAGGAAATATTTAGAACAGGTATATCCTGCTATTAAAGGAGCAGCCCTGTTTTTTGTAGATGATCTGCAGGAAGAACCTGTGCATAAATGGCTGGTCGTAAATCCCGGTAGTTCTCCGGAAAATGCACCTGCTTTCAGGAAGGGCGTTTCTTTTGATGCCGGCACCACAATGGATAACCAGATCGTATTTGATATACTGACAGCTGCTATTAATGCGGCAGCTGTCTTACAGAAAGATGCCGCCTTTACGGATACGTTGAAGGCCATTCGTAAAAGGCTGCCGCCTATGCAGGTAGGGAAGTACGGGCAGTTGCAGGAATGGATGCAGGACCTGGACGATCCGGAAGATCATCACCGGCATATTTCTCATCTGTATGGCTTATTCCCTTCTTCACAGATTTCTCCTTATCGCACTCCTGCATTATACAGCGCTGCCAATACCACTTTATTACAGCGCGGAGATATCTCTACCGGCTGGAGTATGGGCTGGAAAGTGAACTGGTGGGCGCGTTTACAGAATGGAGAACATGCGCTGAAATTAATCACCAACCAGCTGAGCCCTGTAGGTACTAAAGGCGGAGGGGGTACTTATACCAATCTGTTTGATGCACATGCACCGTTCCAGATAGATGGGAACTTTGGATGTACGTCAGGTATTACGGAGATGCTGATGCAGAGTTATGATGGCGCTATACAGTTGTTGCCGGCATTACCGGCAGCATGGAAAACCGGTAGCATCAAAGGGTTAAGGGCAAGAGGTGGTTTTGAAATTGCAGATCTTGAATGGAAAGAAGGGAAGGTCGTAAAAGTGGTGATCAGGGCAAACCTGGATGGCAATTGCCGTTTGCGTGTCCCTAATGAGTTGCAGGGCGCTGGATTGAAAGTCGCTTCGGGCGATAATCCGAATCCTTTTTACCAGACACCGGTAGTTACACAACCGTTGATTGCAGATTCCTCGAAGGTGAAACCGTTTACATTACCGGAAACATTTTTATATGATGTGGCTGCACAAAAAGGGAAAGAATATACGTTCCTGATGAAGTAACTTAGCGATATGAGAAGAAGTTTTTTAAGTATGCTGGTGATGCTGATCACTGTAATTTCCTGCGCGGCACAGCATGTTTATGTGTTTGCTTATTTCAAGGGGAATGGGGAAGATGGGCTACATCTTGCATATAGTAAGGATGGGTATAAATGGGTGGCATTGAAGAATGACCAGTCGTTTCTGACACCTGTGGTGAGTAAGGATAAGCTGATGCGGGATCCCTGTATTATCAGAGGGGGAGATGGGTTGTTCCATATGGTATGGACAGTGAGCTGGAATGATAGGGGCATAGGCTATGCCAGTTCCAAAGATCTGATTCACTGGTCGCCGCAGGAGTATGTGCCTGTAATGGAAAAGGAAGCTGGTGCTAGGAATTGCTGGGCACCGGAGATCACGTATGATCAGAAAACCGGTACTTATATGATTTACTGGGCCACAACGATCACGGGTAAATATACAGAGACATTATCCGGGAAGGAAAGCGGTTATAATCATCGCCTGTATTATGCGACTACGAAGGATTTCAAAACGTATTCTCCCGCTCAACTGCTATACGAACCAGGGTTTAATGTGATAGATGCTACGATAGTGAAAGCAGGTAAGCAATACATGATGGTGATGAAGGATGAGACGGTAGACCCGGTGAAGAAGAACCTGCGTCTGGCGTACAGTGACGAACTTACAGGTCCTTACAGCAAAGCAGGCACTCCCATTACCGGTAATTACTGGGCAGAGGGACCTACTACATTGCACATGGGAAAGGACTGGCTCATCTATTTCGACCGGTATATAGACCATCACTACGGTGCCATTCTGTCGTCTGACAGGCAGAAATGGACCGATGTATCGGATAAAATCAGTTTGCCTCAGGGAATCCGCCATGGAACGATTTTCACGATTAGTAATAAGGAATTAAAGGCGCTGTTATAGAAAAGTTGGCATGTATAATGCGGCAGTGTAGACTGAAAAATCGTTTTAATTCATTGCTTAAATAAATAAAGATGGAAACTAAACAATCACTGACTTACAAGCTGGGTGGTCAGTTGGAAATAAATCGTCTGGGTTATGGAGCTATGCAGTTAACCGGAACAGGTGTGTTTGGAGAAGTAGCAGATCGGGAAAATGCGAAAAAAGTATTGCAAAGTGCGGTGGCATCGGGCGTGAATTTCATTGATACGGCAGAAGCGTATGGGCCAAAATTGAATGAGTCCCTGATAGCTGATGCATTGTATCCGTATAAAAAGGACCTTGTGATTGCCACGAAAGGTGGGTTTGATCGTCCTGGTCCAAATCAGTGGATACCTAACGGTCGTCCTGATCATATCCGTGAAAATATTGAAGGTAGTTTACAGCGTTTAAGAGTAGATACTATTGATCTGTGGCAGTTACACCGGATTGATCCGAAAGTGCCTGTAGAAGAAACACTGGGTCCTGTAGTAGAAGCGGTGAAGGCCGGAAAGATCAGGTATGTAGGTTTATCAGAAGTAAATATTGAACAGATAGAACGGGCGGAAAAAGTGGTACCGATTGTTTCAGTACAGAATTTATACAACCTGGGTAACAGGCAATGGGAAGAAATACTTGATTATACGGTTAAACGTAATATGGCATTTATTCCCTGGTTCCCGTTAGCTTCAGGGCCTGATAAATTAGCAGAAAAGATTGATAGGATTGCGGCTAAACATGGCGCTACAACATCGCAGATCGCATTAGCGTGGTTATTGCAGCGTGCTGCTAATATACTGTTGATCCCGGGTACTAAATCAATAGATCACCTGGAAGAAAATTTACAGTCGGCCAGGATTGAATTATCAGAAGAAGAGTTTGCAGAGTTGTCTAAATAATTAATGTTTGATGTGTTATAAGGGTTGGTCTTGAAAAAGGTCAACCTTTTTTGTTGTAGTAAAGACAATAAATATTGATAATCAGTGATCGTTATTATTGGTGAAGTAAAATAAAATTATATAAATTAAAAACGTAACTTGAGTGAGATATAATTTTTTTAACCCAACCCAGACTCATGAAACCATTATTGGCCTTTTCATTTTTAGTATGCATGTTTTTTTCCATGTCCAGTTTTACTGTTGTAAATCCTCCTGCAGGTAAAGTTTTAAAAGCTGTCAAGACCAGTAAGACTGTTCCCTCATGGCCTATTACTGTTACACATGCCGGTTACATTTGTCAAATTTATGGTGGTGGTACTACCGCGAGTTATGCTCGTTTCACAAGTATTGCTACCGGGGTATCTTACGGCCCGTTTAGTTTTACATCATCTCCCGGGTCTAATTTATTTACTGTCTCTATTCCATCTACCTCTCCGGTGTATACTGCTATCAGAGCGGTGTCGATTGGTATTTACACAAATCAGGACGGTTATGTTATAACTTTCTATCCGGATCTTTCGTAGTATTTGCTGCTTACATTTTTTTGAAGCCGGTCTGTGAAGACCGGCTTTCTTTTATTAGTGCGGGAGCGAAAATATAACCAGTTATTGCATATGTAGTTTTTTATGTTTACTTTTTTCGTCAGTTAGTCCACGTAGTAAATATCCATGAACACTCAATAATCAATCAAACATGTTCTCTTACCCAGTTAGAATAGCATTAATCGCTGCCATTGGTGGTTTCTTATTCGGTTTTGAAACCGCTGTTATATCCGGAGCCGATAAAATAATAGAAAAGTTATGGTCACTGAGTTCTTTCTGGCATGGCTTTACAGTTGCCTCCAGCCTGATAGGTACTGTACTGGGATCATTGGTAGTAGGTACTCCTGCCAGGATTTACGGTCGTAAAAAAGTACTGCTCACTATTGCTGTTATTTACCTGTTATCTGCTATAGGTTGTGCCTCTATCTCCACCTGGCTGCTGTTTGTATGTTTCCGTTTTACCGGAGGGATTGCAGTAGGGGCATCTTCTGTAGTAGGACCAATGTATATCTCTGAAATAGCGCCCGCACATTTGCGGGGAAGGCTGGCAGGTTCTTTCCAGCTGAATATTGTAGGAGGTATTTTCATTGCTTACCTCACTAACTTCCTGTTTGCAGGTCTGGGCGATGATGCCTGGCGTTGGATGCTGGGCGTGATGGTGATTCCTGCCGGGCTGTTCTGGATCTTGCTGCGTACCATTCCTGAAAGCCCACGCTGGCTGATTCTGAATAACAGGGAAGACGAAGCAATACCTGTAATGCGTAAACTGGAGGAGATAGATGTGCCGGGAGCAGTACGTGCTATCCGTGAATCGGTGAAGGCACACCAGGAATCGCTGTTTCAGAAAAGGTATGCCAAGCCTGTACTATATGCGGTATTACTAGCGATGTTTAATCAGTTGTCTGGTATCAATGCTATCCTATATTACGCGCCCCGCATTTTTGAAATGGCCGGTTTTGATAAAAGCGCAGCTTACCTGCAACCGGTGTATATAGGCGCAGCCAATTTGCTGTTTACACTGCTGGCGATGACCGTGATTGATAAATTTGGCCGTAAAACACTGATGCTCATTGGTTCAGTAGGGATGATCGTATTCCTCGCATTAACGGCTTATGCATTCAGGGATGCACATAGCGCTAACAGTAATGTGCTGATTTACCTGATCGGGTTCATCGCTTTCTTTGCCTTCTCTCAGGGAGCCGTGATATGGGTGTTCATCTCAGAAATATTCCCGAATTCAGTGCGTTCCCAGGGAGGTTCGCTGGGTAGTTTTACCCATTGGATCATGGCGGCCATTATTTCCTGGACATTCCCTGTAATTGTTGAGGGGAGCGAGCATGGAGGGTTTTATTCTTTCGTGTTTTACAGTGGTATGATGTTGCTGCAACTGCTCTTTATCTGGAAGATAATGCCTGAAACAAAGGGGCGGTCTCTGGAGGAGATTCAGAAAGACCTGGGTATAGAGTAGGGGGATGAATGGTGCAAGCGCCTTTATGAGTGGCAATCCTACTTCATTTAAAAATCCTATTTTTAGGCACAACGTAAATCAAAACCAACATGACCAAAACATTATTATTTACTATACTGCTTTCTCCGGCGGTATTGTTTGCCCAGAAAGGTGATTTTGTACTGAAAGGAAAGATCGGTAGTCTGAATGCACCTGCTAAGATTTACCTGATGTACCGCGATGGTGCAACGCAAATACAGGATTCTTCTGAATTGAAAGAGGGTGTTTTTGAAATTAAAGGAAAAATAGATGGCCCATCCAATGCGATGATGATCCTGAAGCACCCGTTACCAGGTACTGATCCAAGACAGCGGGATGCCATATACTTTTATGTAGATAAGGGTACTATTGTATTGAACAGTCCTGATTCCCTGCAGAAAGCTAAATTCAGCGGCTCTCTTATCAACGAGGATAATCAGCGTTTGTCTAAGCAATTAGAGCCAATTACTGCCAGGAGTCAGGCACTGAGCGCAGAGTATTATGGTGCCACAGCGGAAGTGCGCCAGTCTGAGGCTTTTCAGAAAAGCCTGGAAGAAAAGAGCGAAGCTATCTATGCTGACGAGAAAGTGATATACCTGGCATTTATCAAAGCAAATCCTGCATCTTTAATCAGCCTGGATGCTTTGCAGCGTTACGGTGGTGGAGTACCGGATAACCTGAAACAACTGGATTCTATTTTCAATAAATTGTCTCCTGATGTAAAAAACAGTAAAGGAGGAAAGGAATATGCCTCTTTGCTGAGCAGCTGGAAGAAAACGGAGGTAGGAGCAGTAGCGCCTGCCTTTACCCAAAACGATACGCTGGGTAAACCGGTGAACCTGGCAGACTTCAGGGGCAAATATGTATTGGTGGATTTCTGGGCTTCCTGGTGTGGTCCCTGCCGTGCAGAAAACCCGAATGTAGTGGCTGCATTTAATAAGTATAAAGCGAAACCGTTTACAATATTAAGTGTATCCCTGGACCAGCCTACGGGCCATGATGCGTGGCTGAAGGCCATTAACAAGGATGGTCTTACCTGGACACATGTTTCTGACCTGAAATACTGGGATAATGCCGTAGCTAAGCTATATGGCGTAAGATCCGTACCTCAGAATTTCCTGCTGGACCCTCAGGGTAAGATAGTAGCGAAGAACCTGAGAGGGGAAGCGCTGGACAAAAAACTGGCGGAGTTGTTACCTAACTAATACTATATTCACATTATAGCAAGCCGTTTCCTTTGGGAAGCGGCTTTTTTTAAACCAGGTTATATGGAAAACGTATTTATTGAGGATAAGAATATCAGTTGGGAATTCCCTGATCCGGGAATCCGGCGCAAGGTAATGGCATATAATGATCAGTTGATGCTGGTGAAGGTAGAATTTGAGCAGGGGGCCGTCGGAACGCTGCATCATCATTATCATACCCAGATCTCACATGTGGAAAGAGGCGTTTTTGAGGTGGAAATTGACGGGCAGAAGAAAATCCTGCGGGCGGGGGATGCATTTTATGTACCGTCTGATTTGGAACATGGGGTCGTTTGCCTGGAGGCGGGAGTGTTGATCGATGTGTTTAATCCCAGTCGGAAGGATTTTGTAAAAGATTAAAATTTAATACTTTATAATCTGAAAGTGATATGTTATCTGGTTTTGCTATAGTGCCAGCTTTAAAATACGCATGAAGTAAGGTGAGTGAGGGCATTAATGAGCTGGAGGACATGTCTTTGCAGGAGAAAGATGCTATCACGCATAAATTTTTTCAGAGATACGTAAATGAGCAGATTAAGGAAGAAAGCCGCCATTGAGTGTAATAATAAGCTGAACTGATAGGGGGTGAGAAGAGTGGATTGTCTCTTTTTGACAGGGATATTGTGACAATGGAGCATGAATATGATAGAAGATAAATGATTTTTTCCCTGAAATCAGAATAATAGGGTAAAAAAATATAAAAGGAGAAAGGATGATTTGTTGTATTTCAACAGGTCGTCCTTTCTCCTTTTTTATGAGTTTATATATCCATTTTGCCTTGATTAACGTATATAATATATATTATAAATAATTAATCCAGAAACATTTATTATTTTTATTTGACATATACTTTTATTACATTGCCGTCTGAAATATAATGAAAATTTAGAATGCAAAAAGAGGTTAATATAAATGATCTATGGGAGCGCATCACTGTTGATAGCGACTCTAAGTCATTTGAGGTTTTATTCCATGAATTAAACCCCAGACTCATCAAGTTTTGCACACTGTACGTTCATTATCAACAAGTTGCAGAAGAAATTGTATCTGATGTATTTGTGAAATGCTGGATGGACAGGGCACAGATGAAAGAAGTTCTGAAGCCTGAAACGTATCTTTTTATTGCAGTTAAGAACCACGCGCTGAACTATAATAAGCGCTTTTCCAGCATGCAAATCGTCAATATTGACGATCATTTTGGAGGGTCACAGCTTATAAATAGCAGTTCTCCGGAAATGGAACTGGAGAAAAAGGAGTTGTTTTTCCAAATGGATCAGGCTATTGCGTCTTTACCGAAGCAGTGCGGCATTATTTTCCGCCTGGTGAAAGAGAACGGCATGAAATACAAGGAAGTAGGTGAAATTTTGGGTATTTCCCATCGCACGGTACATACACAAATGTTACGTGCCATGAAAAAGATGACAAAAGCCATGGACCCCTATCTGACAAAGACGGGGAACACAGCTCCTGATAATATAATTACCACATTGCTTATATTATTAATATTTATGAGTAATTAGGTTGCCAATGTATATGTTAAAATTTTTTTTAAAGCTTGTAAGCATATCGCGCCTTAAAAGTTGTCTTATATACAAAGGGTTATTCCATCGGACAATGAGCGAACGTTTTTTTGAAATTGTTATTAAGGACCTGGCAGGTGATATCACACCGCAAGAAGGCCAGGAACTGCAACATATCATGAGTGAGGATACTGTCTCCGCACGACAGTATGAGCTGTTCCGCATGTACTGGACTCAGAATCATCATGATTATATTGATGGCAGGCAGTTATTTGAGAATGTGCAATCACGTATCAATGAGCTGGAGAAGGAAGCGGGTATTTCAGAGATGAAGCCGCTTATGCAGCCGGTTCGCAATATAAGACGGTTGGGCTGGATTACAGGAGTTGCGGCAACGGTGGCACTATTGATCACTGGAGGAGGGTATTTCTATAGTCATAGAAATACATTGATGGCCAAATCTACGGTAAAGGGAGAGAAATCAACTTTTATCATGGAAGATGGTACCAGGGTTACATTGAATGCGGACAGTAAGCTGGAATATGCTGCTAATTTTCCCGAAAAGAGCCGTGAGGTGTATTTAACCGGAGAAGCATTCTTTGATGTGCATTCGGATGCAAACAAGCCGTTTATTATTCATACGGCGAACATGAATGTGAAAGTATTGGGGACAGCATTTAATATAAAATCATATCCTAATGAAGCGTCTACAGAAGCTACGCTGCTAAGAGGATCTATAGAGGTGACAGTACCAAGCAATCCTTCTGAAAGGATTTTGCTGAAGCCATCCCAGAAGTTGGTTATTCATAATGTGGAGAATCAGGATTCAACCAAAAACAAATCGGTTGCAGTTAAAAATGTATATCCGGCATTAACTACCCTGACTTATTTCCAGCAGCGTGATACGATGATCATGGAAACATCATGGCTGCAAAACAAACTGGTGTTCCAGGACGAAGATTTTGAGAGTCTGGCAAAGAGGATGGAACGGTGGTATAATATCAGCATTCGCTTCAGTAAAACAGGTTCCAGGCAGTTAAGATTTACAGGTATCCTGGAGGGCGAAACCATTGCAGAAGCATTAAATGCGCTGCACATGACAGAGAATTTCAATTACAGAATAGAAGATTCGACGATTGTTATATACTAAGAAGAAGAGAGCGTAATTAATCAGTAAAAAATATCCTTTCATAATCAATCGTGAAAGGTGAGATGAAGTTCCTATGACGATGCCTATGTATTCCTATGTATTCGCCTGCTCATTTCACCAGAAACAAAGTATTAACGTTTAAAATTTTGTCTATGGGAGAAAAATGCGATTACTGACAGCACTGGGGATTACCGTAATAATCACCGGAGAAAAGATGCCTTATACCAGAAATAGTTTAATCACCTTTAACATCTAAGTTATGAATTTTATCCTACGCCCTAAGGGCGTAAAGATCCCTTACGGGCTCCTAAAGCCATTGCTAATTATTAAATTAACATTCGGGTTCATCCTTTTTATGAGCCTGTCAGTTAGTGCTAATGTTTCCTCTGAAACCAAAATCACATTAAATCTTCGTTCCGCAGAATTTAAACAGGTACTCTCTGTCATAGAAAGCCAGACCGATTACCGTTTTATGTTCAGCAACAGGAATATTCCAAGTAATAATAAACTGGATATTTCTGTAAAAGATGCACAGATTTCTACAGTGATGGATATGATCCTGGACAATTCAGGGTATACTTACCAGGAGCTGGCTAATAACCTGATCGTGATCATGCCAAAAGGTGCAAGAATGAGCTCTGTTAAAATAACAGGTAAAGTGCTGGACCAGACAGGTGAAACACTGATAGGTGCTTCAGTAAAGATCAAAGGAACTTCTGAAGGTGTAACTACCGATGAAAACGGCGCGTTCACTATCAATGTTCCGGATGATGCTGTGCTGATCATATCCTATGTAGGTTTTAAGACACAGGAAATTCCTGTTGCCGGCAAAACTACATTGAACATTACCATGCAGCCGAATGAGAAAATGATGAATGAGATCGTTGTAACGGCGCTGGGTATTAAAAGAGAACAAAAAGCGCTTGGATATGCAGTTAGTACTGTAACATCTGAACAGATCAACGCTTCCGGTAACACCAACTTTGCCTCTGCCTTATATGGTAAGGCAGCTGGTGTTAAGATCACCACCGCTCCCGGTGGTGCTACCAGTGCTGTGAACATTCAGATTCGCGGTGTTAACTCATTGAACTATAACACACAGCCACTGTATGTAGTGGATGGTGTGCAGATCAGGAATAATAATGAGACAGGCGGTGCTGGTGGTAACACTGGCGATTACTGGTCTGACAACCGTATCCGGGGTAATGGTATCCTGGATATTAACCCTACTGATATAGAAAATCTGACGGTATTGAAAGGAGCCAGTGCAACGGCTTTGTACGGATCAGATGCATCCAGTGGGGTGGTTGTTATCACTACTAAGAAAGGTGTTAAAGGAAGAGGACTTGGCGTTGACGTAAACTACTCAGCTACTGCGGAAAGAATTGCTTTCGCTCCCCAGTACCAGAATGTTTATGGCCCTGGCTATGATAGAGGAAGTAACGTTGCCCTTGGTGCAAGAGCAGACGGTTGGATACCTGTTGGAACTGATGGTACTGTTCGCCCTTATTTCCGTGCTTATGGACAGTTTGGTCCGAAAATGGATGGCCAGATGGTTCCTTGGTGGGATGGTTCAATGCATCCTTATTCACCACAGCCCGATAACTATAAACAGATGTTCCAGAAGGGGTACAATTCAAATTTGAATGTATCCCTTTCGAATATGAACGAAAAGGCAAATTACCGTTTCTCTTATACCCGTAGTGATTACAAAGGTGTACAGATTGGTGGTGGCCAGAAGCGTAATACATTTAACCTGAACAGTACTATCAAATTACACAGTAAGATCAGCCTGGACGTTGTGGGTGGTTATGTGAATACGACTATCATAAACCGACCTCTGGTTATGGGCCGTATTTTTGACGCATTCGATGGTTTTTACAGCAGGGCAGAAGATATGGCGGTAGTATTTGATAAATACAAAACTTCCCAGGGATATAAGTGGGTGCCTTACAACAATACACAGCTGAATCCTGATGAAGCACTGGCTTATAATGTGAGACCAGAGTTGCTTAATTTTCTCTGGAGGCAGTTACGCAATACTGAAACGGAAGCACAGGATCGTTTGTTGTCTAGTGTAACCCTTAATATTGATGTTGCCAAAGGGTTGAAATTCCGTACCAGGGTTGGTAATGACTTCACCAGTATCAATATAGAAACTAAAGAATACAATGAAATTCCTGTAGCATTCAATACTTCACAAAGTACTGGTCGTTATATTGTTGCGAAAGGACGGTACAGCATTGTATATGGTGACTTATTATTAACTTATGCAAGTGATCCGGTTAAAAACTTTACTTACTCTGTTAGTGGTGGTTACCAGGGACGTAAAGAAAATTTCAGTGATCAGAGTTCCAGTACCAATGGTGGTTTAGTTACTCCAAACTGGTTCAGTATTAACAACTCTTACCAAACACAATCAACGGCTGAAAGACGCAGTGGTTTGCTGAAATATGCTTACCTGGGTATTCTGAACTTAGGATATAAAGATTTCTTATTCCTTGAAGGAACTGCCCGTCAGGAGTATTCTTCTACATTACCTCCTGCTAACAATGGTTATTTCTATCCTTCAGCAAATGCGAGCTTTGTATTTACGGAAGCCTTCCATCTGCCAAGGTTCATTAACTATGGTAAGGTGCGTGCTTCTTATGGTTTAGTGGGTAATGCCCCTCCTCCATTCGAGTCTAACGTAACTTATACACAGAGACCTCTGCCAACTACTACCGGTTCTGTGCCTGTATTGATTTCTCAGAGTGCTTATGGTAATGAAAACCTGAAATCTGAAAGAAAGACAGAAACTGAGTTTGGATTTGAAACAAAGATGTTTAACAGTGCAATTGGTGTAGATGTTTCTTATTATAACAGTATTGTAACTGACCTGTTAATGCGTTTGGATGTTGCTGCGAGTAACGGTGCAAATACCAGGATCACGAACGTGGGTCGTTTACATAGTAAGGGGCTTGAGGTTGCTTTCACTGCTACCCCCATATCCCGTAAAATTAAATGGAGTACGCGTCTTAACTTTGCTTCAAGTACTTCTTCTGTAGAAGAACTCGCGCCAGGGGTAAACCGTATCCTGTTTGCCGGTTTCGATTCTCAATCAGCAATGGTTGTAGCTGAAAAAGGCCAGCCTATCGGTAACATTTACATCTATCCTCATTTGAAAGATGCTAAAGGAAATGATATACTCAGTGGTGGTGTAATGCAGACAGACAAGAGTAAGTATGTCAAAGCTGGTAATATATTACCTAAGATTGTAGGAGGATTCTCCAATACTGTTTCTTACAGGAACCTGTTTATAGATTTCATGCTGGATTACCGTTTTGGTGGTATGGTCGTTTCTCCTCCACAGAAATATGCGACAAATGCCGGTATGTACAAGTCTACGTTGAAGTACAGAGACGAAGCTAACGGTGGTCTTCCTTATTATGTGGATGCTGGTGGTAATAATGTAAGACTCCCAAGCCATAACAGTCCTTCTCCAAATGGACCAGTATATCATGATGGTGTTATTGTTGATGGTGTAAAAGCAGATGGCAGCAAGAATGACCAGATCATTCAGGCCGCAGAATACTATCTGAACACTTATGATGCCAGTGATAATGGAGATCCTGCTGCATTTCTTTACAAGAACAATTACATAAAACTAAGAGAACTTGTGTTGGGCTATAATGTTTCTAAATCATTTGCCAACAAACTGCATTTCCAGAGCCTGCGTGTTTCTCTGATCGGCAGAAACCTGCTGTATGTTTACAGAACAATGAAGAACCTTGATCCGGAAGCCCCATTGGGTGGTAGCTGGTTCAGACAGGGTATTGATCAAGGTTCAAGCGGCGCTACCCGTAGCTTTGGTTTCAGTATGAATGCAAGTTTCTAATTTTTAAAATTGATCGGCACAAACAGTTATTTATGAAAAAGACATTAAAAAATATAAGTTGCTTTGTGATGCTGGCAGTTGCTCTGGCCGGCTGCTCAAAAAGCCAACTGGCAGATAAATATAACGACCCGGACAAAACCACCAGTCCATCTATCGAGAAATTGTTTTCCGGTATGATGGATAATAACAGGGTGCGTCCGCAATACTGGGATTTACGTACGATAGCTTTTATACATACAGGGGCTTACAGTGGGGTGAGTACTCCTACTAATGATCTTAAGGTATACCAGGGTAACCTGAGTTACCAGGGATCGCGTTGGAATGACTACTACGTTCCGAATAACTTTACCAATAATCAGGCAGATGTAAATTCGGGTTCTGGTCCTATGGCAGAGTACCGCACTATTATGCGCCTGTATATGGAAACGCCGATTGATTCCCGTTTAAATGTGCAGGTATTTACAGTGGCGGCGAAAACGCTACTGCTGGACCAGACCTCACAGATGATAGACCTGTTTGGAGATATTCCTTATACCGAAGCAGGATCTCTGGACGTTTCTAATACGATCTCTAATGCAGCATTCCAGGACCAGAAAGCATTGTATGATACTATCCTGAGTGGGCTGAGGGATTGTGCGGACTACTTTGCAGGTACTGCCCTGAACACAAATGCGGCCGCTTCTTTCTCTGTGCAGGATTTCGCATTGCATGGCAGTCTTGATAAATGGCGCAGATATGCTAATTCATTGAGATTACGTTTACTGATGCGTACCTCATTTGTGGATGAAGCCACTGCAAAAGCTGCTGTTCAGGAAATGTTTGCTACTCCGCTCCAGTATCCGCTGATTGATGGTAATAACGTTGCAGATAATTACAATCCAAGTAATACAGACGTAATGATCATGCAGCCTACTGTATATACAGATAACCTGTCCAGCGCATTCAGTGAATTGTCGACTCCAGTGGCAGCACCTGATTATATGTTGAATGTAGCAATGGCACCTGCAAATGACCCAAGGATACCTTTCATGTTTGATAAATACGGAAGAATAATAAACAATGTTTTTGTTTCAAATAAGACATACAGGGCTATGCCTGCTGACTGGGGTAGTTCTACCCAGTTAGACAGTTTATCCTATTTTTCTACCTATGATTCTACTACCTTCCGTTATAACTCTAAGTTGCCAGGTATCATGATGACTGCTGCTGAAGTAAACTTCCTGAAAGCAGAAGCGGTAGAACGCTGGGGTATTAGCGGACCAGGATCATTAAGTGCTGCTCAGTACTATGAATTGGGTGTTCGTCAGGCCGTTGCATTTATGTACTTCTTATACTCTACTAATTCCAATAAGTATGAGGCATTGAATCAACCTTCGACTGCAACAGTTGATGCTTTCATGACTCAGCCAACCATTGCTTACACCGGCACTTCCCAGGAAAAACTGGAGAAGATATGGGTACAGAAGTGGCTTCACTTTAATATCCTGCAGGCTACGCAGGCATGGTCTGAGACAAGAAGAACAGATTATCCAAAATTCCCGAGAGTGTTTGTTTCTACATTGCCCGGGTTTGAAAATGCTCCAAACCGTTTCAGGTATCCTCTCAGCGAATCTGCTTATAACACCAGTTATAAAGATGTTCAGGCTAAAGATACCCGCGACGCTAAAATATTCTGGGACGTACCACAGCCTTGATAAGGTGATTAAAGGCTATAAGGCAGGATTTATAATTTAGATGGGAACAAGGCCACAAAGCTAACAATGCGAGACATTGTTATCTTTGTGGCCTTGTCTGTTTATTGATTATGAAGAGCGCATTATTGTTATGTATGCTGGTAGGTACTTGTCAGTTCTCCCACGCACAGGTTAGCCTGGTAAAAAAGGAATTCCTGATGGAGCATCCGCCTGTTCAGGCAGCCCATGCATCTACTATTACAGAACTGCCCGGCGGGCAACTGGTTGCTTCCTGGTTTGGTGGCAGCCGTGAAAGTGCTCCTGATGTATGTATCTACACCTCTGTGTTTACAAAAGGGAAATGGTCTGCCCCCGCTATCGCTGCTACAGGGATAGTAAATGACAAAATACGCTATGCTGCCTGGAACCCGGTCCTGATCTCCACCAGGGCGCATAAACTGCTCCTGTTCTATAAGGTAGGGCCCAACCCCAGGGAATGGTGGGGATTGATGAAATACAGTACCGACAAAGGCCATACCTGGTCTAAAGAAGAAAAGTTACCTGAAGGGATCTTAGGCCCTGTCAAGAATAAACCGGTGCAGCTTACCAATGGGACTATTCTACATCCTTCCAGTACAGAAAGCAAAGATGAAAAGCAATGGCATATCCATGTGGAACTGTCGGACAGTACCGGACATAACTGGAGACGTATTCCCATCAACTGTGATACCTTCGGCGTAATCCAGCCTGCGGCATTGTTCCATCCGGGCGGTCGCCTGCAATTGTTATGCAGGAGCCGGCAGAACGTAATTGTACAGACCTTCTCCGATGATAACGGGGAAACCTGGTCTCCGTTGACCAGGCAGACTATCATGAACCCTAATTCAGGGATTGATGCCGTTACTACTAAAAGCGGGTTGCAGGTACTAATTTATAATCCTGCGAAAATGGGGGCCGACTGGTCCGATGGTCGTAATGAATTGCGTGTAGCGGTCTCTAAAGACGGTGAGAACTGGCAGGATGTATATGAACTGGAAAAGCAGCCCAAAGGAGAGTTCAGTTATCCGGCCGTTATACAAACAAAAGACGGACTGCTGCATATTACTTATACTTATAACAGGCAGAATATTAAACACGTGGTGTTAAAATTAAAAAAGATGTAGATATGCCGGAAGTATGGGTGAGGGGGCCCTTTTTTAAATTCATTCATCAAATAATGATAGCTGGTTGTTTGGTTTCTCTGTCTGTATTATTTCATTAAAATTAGAAAGAGAGATACCCAGTAAACGGATTTTTTTATCTTCCGGATGAGTGGCTAATAATAATTGCTTAGCAGTTGCTGTAATAATATCAAGTGCGTTAACGGGATAGGGGAAAGACTGGTTGCGGGTGATCTGCCGGAAGTCGCTGTATTTTATTTTAAGTGTAATAGTTCTGCCTTTTAAGCCATATCTCTGTAAGCGTTCATATACCGTTTTAGCAATTTTATCTAACTCCGGATTCATCTCTTCTATCGTTGTAAGATCATAGGCAAAAGTATCCTCAGCTCCCAGCGATTTGGTTTCGCGGTGAGGTTGTACTTCCCGGTTATCAATCCCTCTCACTATCTTATAATAAAATCCACCAGCTTTTCCGAAGTGCTGGCGTAAATCATTTTCAGAGAGTTTTTTCAGATCGGCGCCTGTGTGCAGGCCCATCTTTTTCATCTTATCTGCAGTGACTCTTCCTACACCAAAGAATTTCTCTACCGGCAATTTTTCCATGAACTCTTCTATGGAAGATGGCCCGATGAAGGTAAGCCCGTCCGGTTTGTTGAGATCAGAAGCTATTTTAGCCACGAATTTATTAATAGAAACGCCAGCCGACGCAGTTAATAGCAGTTCATCTCTGATCGCTTGTTTGATCAGCCTGGCAATTTCAATAGCGGAGCCTATCTGCAGTTTATCTACGGTAACATCCAGGTATGCTTCATCTAATGACAGGGGTTCTATCAGGTCTGTATAACGGCTGAATATTTCACGGATCTTACGGGAAGATTCTTTGTAAGCGTCGAAGCGTGGGCGGATGAAGATAACATCCGGACAAAGTTGCTGTGCCCGTTTTGACGGCATTGCAGAGCGGATGCCGAATTTGCGTGCCTCATAACTGGCAGTAGCTACAACACCGCCTCTGCCTTCAGGAGAGCCACCTACCACGATGGCTTTGCCTCGGTATTCGGGGTTGTCCCGCTGCTCTACAGACGCGTAAAATGCATCCATATCAATATGGATGATTTTACGTTGTTTATTATTTCCTTCATTTTCCATAGCATGCAGGTAATACAAAGATATAACGTTGGGGTATTAACCTGCGGGATAAAATACAGGACTGGTCCATGGGCCAGTCCTGATAATTAATTATGAGGGTTATGCCTGGTATACAGAGCTGTCTTCATCTGCGCTTGGTCCGTAACTTCCGGGAATAGGAACGTCCAGGAGTCGCAGATAAACGCCCAACTGTGCCCTGTGATGCACTGTCTGGCAGTAGGCCATACGGATCGTTTCTCCCTTTGTGGATTCGTCGATGATGAAGTCGCCATTACGCAATACCCAGGGTTCGTCCAGTTGTGAGAGGTTTGCCTTTTCCAGTTCGGCTTTTCCGCCGGCTAATGACTTTTCGAATAATTCCAGTACTCCCTGGGTATCTTTAATACCTGCGGGCTTATAATCCATTTTTGAAAAATCAAGTTCATCTGTAGTAAGTATCATACTTACCCAACCTGGTAATTCTGCAATATGATTGGATAGCTGCATGATAGTCATGCTTTTGGGATGAGGTTGCCAATCGTATTTGTCGTTGGGGATACGGGAAAGCATTTTACGGGTGGTGGCTGCTTCCCGTTCAAGTTCTGCTAATAATGATTTGATAATATCCATGGTTATATGTTTTTGTATACAGCAAAGGAACTATAGGCAAATGACAACAGTATGTCAGCAGGGTTTTAAAAAAGTTTACTGTTCTGTTACAGCGAAATAATCTTTTCCAGATGTTTTTATCATAAATGGTATTCCTTTGTAAAATTGCATTAGAGGGATTAACCGGACAATAATTAAATGATCGTTATATGAAAAGATGGATGTTTCTGATAGCTTGTTTTACTTTACTGGTATATACTGCAGAGGCGCAGCAATTTACCGTGGGTACGTACAATATGCGCTATGATAATAAAGATGATGAAAAAGAAGGTAATGGCTGGAAGCAGCGCTACCCGGTAATTGCAGGGATGGTCCGCTTTCATGGATTTGATATTTTCGGTACACAGGAAGGACTGCAAAATATGCTGGAAGATATTAAAGGCAGCTTACCAGGATTTACATATATCGGTGTAGGCCGCGATGATGGAAAAAATGCCGGAGAACATTCCGCTATCTTTTATAATACTGGAAAATTTAAGCTGCTGGAGAACGGGAATTTCTGGTTATCTGCTATTACAGACAAGCCCAATAAAGGCTGGGATGCAGCATTGCCAAGGATCTGTTCATGGGGAAAATTTCAGGAGATTAAAACGGGATTTACATTTTATTTCTTCAACCTGCATATGGACCATGTAGGTGTGAAAGCCCGTGCCGAAAGTGCTAAACTGGTATTGGAAAAAGTAAGGGCAATGGCAGGTAATATCCCCACTATTTTAACCGGCGACTTTAATGTAGATCAACATAATGAATCTTATGCACTGATCAATAACTCCGGTTTATTGAAAGACGCATATGAAACAACAGCTTTCAGATATGCCACCAATGGTACGTTTAATGACTTTGACACGAATGGTAAAACGGATAGCCGTATAGATCATATCTTTTTAACCAATCAGTTTAAGGTAGAGAAATACGGAATATTAACAGATACCTATCGTAATAAGGAAGGGAAGAGTGGTAATGCTAACGCAGAAGAAAAATATACTGCGCGCGTACCTTCTGATCATTTTCCTGTAATGATCGTCGTAGATTACAAAAAATAAAGAGTGCTGACTTCTCTTCGTGCAAAGCCTGCTGCCGTAACCTGCAGCAGGCTTTTTTCTTTATACGATTTTGGATAGGAGTACTATTCAGTTACAGAACAGGAAGAAATTTGCGGTACCGGCAAAGCATGGTAAAGCAGGGAATGAAGCCACAGCCTTGCAATAGCCGGGAAATGAAAAGATAACGCAAGTGATGCAGTATCAGTACTCATGTCCATAAATATTTGTGATTCATTAACAGTTATAACACCATTTTATGAATTACTGATATACAGAGAGTTAATATAGAATCATATTGAGTTATATATAATTGCCCTAAATTTCTGGTTTTCCGGAGATGGTTTGTACATATATTGTGTATATTTTGTATGTATTAAATGGCCATTGCGCTTTTACTTATACCTATGATACACTTACAAGACAACACTCTGTTAACAGCTATTATTGGATTGTTATTTTCTTTGATTGTTTTTCTCGTGACCAGTTATTTTTTTACAAAGCGAAGCAAAACGGACTATCGTAAGAAGATAGAAACAGCTAACAATGAAATGTTATATTCTATCAGACCACTTTTAGTTGAAAAGAAAGTACCCTCAAAAGACATCCTGGTTGCCGTACGTTTTTCTACCGCAAAAAAGTATGGAGTAGAGCAACACGATCTGTATGATGAATTTTCGCTTACCAGCGATCTGATCAATGAAACAATAGCCAATGTGTTCCTGACGTCTGATGAGAAGATTGAATTCTGCAATTTATTGCAGGCAATCAAATAGCACTGTTACAAACTATTTTACAATGAAGCCTTCTGAGCAACGTCTTGGAAGGCTTCTTTATTTAGTCTGTCAGTTTTGTTTTCATCATGATATTCATGAAAGAGGTAGCAGCCTGTTTCGCCAGTGGATGTGCACAGTTCATCATAATTACATAAGCTCTTTTCTCAGTACTGTCTATCATAGCGTAGGTGAAAAAAGTACCTGCGGAACCTGTATGAAAAGAGACAGTTTTTTCTCCTATCTGCCCGTTGCTCCATCCCATGGAGTAATCTTTAATACCAAAGTGCAGGAATTTATAAGTGCTCGATTTCAGCTCATTATCCTGCCCTAAAAGTCCGTTCAGGTGCAGCTGTATAAATTTGGCGTAATCTGTTACAGGCATGCTAAGATCTGAACCCGGTTGAATGAAGCTTATTTTATAGGGATTATCCGGTGTGAGTGCTTTGATCCTGTTATCTTCTATCCAGTGTCCGTAAGGCTGTGTGGTATCGTGATTTGAATTAGGCCAGCCAAACTTGAATTGCATGCCTAACTGCTCTCCGATGATCTCTTTTACCAGTTCTTCCCAGGATTGACCACTTACTTTTTCCAGCATGCTGGCCGCAAGGGTGTAATCAGCATTGGAATAGTGAAATGAGCCTATAGGGCCCAAAGGAGTGCTTCTGAGAATATGTTGCGCGAACTCCTTCCTTTGTTGTTCTTTTTCGCCTTCAAAAGCGGGGAGGATGGCAAATTCTGCACCGTCCGTATAAGCAGGAATACCCGCCTGGTGCGATAAAAGATTTTGCAGGGTAATATCTTCATAAGCCTGGTTTGACATGGATAACCAGGTGGGAAAGATATCGAAGAAACGGGTATCCCAGTTAATCTTTTTTTGTTCTACCAGGATGGCAGCTATAAAAGAAGTAATTGCTTTTGTGTTGGAGCCCAGATGGAAATAGTCGCGTATGTCGGATTGCGTTCTTGTATTAGGATCGTCTATCCTGTGATGGCCGCTTGTATGTAGTTCAAGGATACCGGTAGGGCCAATGATAGCATAACTCATTTCGGGGATACCATTTTTTATCCTGATGCTATCTGCTACTTTCGTCAGTATCTGGGCATGGGTAGTATTCATTACATAGCCCGCGATGACCAATAACCACCATTTTTTCATAGATAAAGGGTATAATCGTTTTTCTAATAGGAATAACTGTCCATCACGTAGTTAGGGAACGACCAGTATAAAGATCTGGCCTCTAGACAAATATAATTAAATAAGTATATATTAACTGTTATATTCTGCTAATCTTTGCAAAAGGGGGAGGAATGCTTCTATTAACACCAGTTCTTCAGCAGAGAACAGGTGATCCATGGCTTTTACCAGCCATTCTTCTTTTATGCGGCGGGTTTCATACAGGTGTTGTTTACCTTTTTCTGTGAGGGAGATCACCAGTTTGCGGCGGTCTGTCTCATCGGGCACACGGTCTACACAGCCCGCCTCTGCCAGCCGGTTCAGGATCTGGGAGATTGCCTGGGCAGAGATCCTTTCCATTTCGGCCAGTTCTGAGGGCAGCAGTTTACCATGCTGGTCCAGCAGTCCCATTGTGAGTAGTTCTGCATTGGAAAAGTCCGATAAAATGTTTTGCTTTCGCAGCTGCCGGATAAGACGGGTGACAGTGCTACGTAGAGAGGCTGCTACCTCATAAGTATTTGTGGACATACATTCAGACAATATTAGCAAAGTTACTTTACATTTATTTAACTGTTCAAATTAATTTTCTCCCTGTCTATTAGGTACAAAACGCTTAACTTTGTAAAGTTACTTTACTAATTTACTTTGCAGCAATGTTAATTTTTCGTTCACTTAAACATTATAACTTTCGTTTACACTTCATAGGACAATCCATCTCTCTTATCGGTACCTGGATGCAAAGAATTGCCATCAGCTGGTTGGTGTACCGGCTTACAGGATCGGCTTTACTACTTGGGTTAGTGACCTTTCTTAGTTTAATACCCTCTCTTGTATTGTCTCCTTTTGCAGGGAGTTTTATAGACAGGCATAACAAATTCCGGGTAGTCAGGATTACCCAGGTAGCGTTGATGTTACAGGCAGGCGCGTTGGCAGTTATGGTATGGCTGAACCGCTATGACATCTCCCTGATTGCTATTCTCAGCCTGGTACAGGGGATCATCAGCGCTTTTGATACAACGGCAAGGCAGTCGTTAATGATAGACCTGGTAGATGATCAGGACGATCTTCCCAATGCTATTGCTCTGAATTCATCGGTGTTTAATGCAGCCCGGCTGGTAGGACCTGCCTTTGCAGGGATTATATTGAGTTCTTTTGGAGAAGATGTCTGTTTCCTGATTAACTTCTTAAGTTTCATTGCTGTAATATGCTGTCTGATGATGATGAAGCTGAACATTACCGTGGCAGCCAGGTCTGAAGAGAATATCTGGATAGATCTTCGCAAGGGATATGATTATCTGAAAGAATCTCCCGATCTGCTTTCCCTGATAGTTGTATTAGGCGCCTCCAGTTTAATGGTAATCCCTTTCACAACAATGCTGCCCGTATTTGCCAAGGATGTATTTCATGGAGATGCTACTACTTTCAGCTGGTTTGAAAGCGCTGCCGGTTTTGGTGCATTGATAGGTGCGGTGTATATGGCAATGCTCAGACCCGGTAAAGACCTGAATACACTTACAATCGTTTCAGGAACTATTTTCGCCATTTCACTGATCGCGCTATCCATATCTTCTACTTTATTCCTGGCACTGGTATCTACAGCTGTTACAGGTATTGGCCTGATGGTACAGAACTCTGCGATCAATACCTATATACAGATGCATGCGTCTTCAGAAATGCGTGCAAGAGCATTGAGTTATTACATCATGGCTTACCAGGGTATATTACCTATAGGTAGTTTACTGATAGGTTTCCTGGCGCATTACCTGGGTGTAAATATGGTCGTATTCGGAGAAGGTATTGCCGGCATCCTGATAGTCCTTGTGTTCATGGTGTACCAGAAGCATATTCATCATAACAGCTGGAAAAGATATCTGATCATCCCGGTAAGACGCAGGTATTTCCGTTAGTATTTTACGGGTATCTACAGGAGCGGAGCATATATAACGATATTATTTCAATTTTAACTTTATAACAATTATTCTTTCCTTGATTACACACTGCAGGTATACTTCATAAATTGAGGGTTCATAAAACCCATCTACATGAGACCCACTGGAAAACTACTGTTAGTGCTGTGTGCAGCAGCCATTTTCGCATCATGTAAAAAAGATGCCATCACAACCCCTGTTAATGAGCAAATTACGAGGAAAGCCTCTTCTGAATTAACAACCACTTTATCTGAAACCTTCGAGTCCGGTACTAAAACGGCGTACGCTTCCGCCAGTGTAACCCTTGGCAGCGGTAGCTGGACACTGGACGATGCATTAATCGGCAATCTGTCTACAGACCTTAAGAACGGCACTCAGTCTGCCAGGATCCGTAACACCGGTACACTCAATATGAATTTTGATGCTACCGGCGGTGCTACTACCATCACCATTTCTCATGGTGTGTTCGGTAGTGACGGCAGCAGTACCTGGCAGTTATGGATCTCTACCAACAGCGGGTCTTCGTATACCCAGGTTGGCAGCACGGTCACCTCATCTGCTACTTCCCTGTCAACAGCTACTTTTACAGTTGCTGTAACCGGTAGTTATCGTTTATCCATCCGTAAGATCAGTGGTGGTACCAACAGGATCAACATTGATGATATCACGGTTACTACAGGGACCAGCACCGGTGGTGGTGGCGGCGGAACAACCGGAGATAACAGCAATCTGCTGATGGGTAATCCCAGCAATGCCACGACCTCTGTCGTACTGGTTACTAATTACCTGATGGACAAAACTTACTACACTTCTTCTTACAACAGTGTACGTGGTACGCCTAACTGGGTAAGCTGGCACATTAATTCTTCTGATATTGGCAGCACTACCCGCCAGGACGATTTCCGTGCAGATGTTACACTACCTTCCGGCTGGTATGAAGTAGGATCTACTTCTTACTCCGGTTCAGGATTCGATAGAGGACATAATTGTCCGTCCGGCGACCGTACAGCTTCTGTTACCGCCAACAGTGCTACTTTCCTGATGGATAATATGATCCCGCAGGCGCCGGTGAATAATCAGCAAACCTGGGCGAATATGGAAAATTATGTCAGGACACTGGTAACAGCTGGTAATGAGGTATATGTAGTGATGGGAAGTTATGGTACGGGTGGTACAGGCTCCAGTGGTGCTGCCAATACCATTGATGGCGGACATGTAACGGTACCCTCTAATATCTGGAAAGTGGTAGTGGTGATTCCGAATGGTAATGGTGATTTAGCCCGTATAACTACCTCTACCCGTGTAATAGCAGTAAATACCCCTAATATTAATACAGTTAATAGTGACTGGAAAACTTACCGTACATCGGTAGATGCTATAGAATCAGCTACTGGTTATGATATTTTGTCTGCATTACCAACAAGTGTGCAGTCGGTCATAGAAGCTAAGGTTGATAATCAGTAATTAATTACGGTACCGGCGGTGCTGCATAAATCGCCGGTACTGATTTATCTTACCAGCGTTACAACGCCCTGTTGTTTGGTATCTTGTTTTTTGTTGTCCAGGTAGGTCACTGCCCAGAGGTAAGTATTGGCAGGGGCCTGTAAACTGCCATGTGTGCCATCCCATCCCTTGGTAGGGTCATGGCTTTCAAATACCAGCTGTCCCCACCGGTCATATACCAGCATATGAAATTGGGAGATATCGTCCTGTATCTTTACCCGGAATATGTCATTTAATCCATCTCCGTTAGGGCTGAATGCCGAAGGAACAAATATGGAACAATAGCGCCATTCCTTTTTTACGGTAATAATCCCTTCCACGTAATCTCCGTTGCTATCTGTAATGCGGCAATTGTATTTAGCAGCTTCCAGGTGTTTTATAACACTGTCTGACTGTACAATATACCCGGGAATGCTGTAACTGTAGGGTGGTTTGCCTCCGCTTGCGGACATGATTATCTGTCCGTCCCTAGATTCACTGCACCTGATATTGATGGAAACAAGGTTAACCAGCATAAGGGGGATGGTATCTTCAAGATCTTTGGCAGATGACTTGTCGGTTCGACCGATTCTCTGAGCGTCGCTGACCTGATGAATGATAGTTAAACAACTGAATGTCAGTAATAAAAGAAAACTCAGTCTGACATTTGTTAGAGCAATAAATCGGGTACAATTGAATAGGCTCAATGATACCAGGCTGGTCTTTCTCTTCATAGGATCATGGGTTTTCAATAAAAATCGGTTCTATGGCTTCAGCTAACCCATAGCTGAGGCAAAATCAAACAAATATATAACACTTAAACAAGTGATATTATTATTTAATATCAATAATTATTATATAGATAGTGAGAGGATTAATAATATGTTTTGTAATAGGTTCACAATCACTTATTAGTATCTCCGGGGTGTCTCATTATTACTCAGAAGGTACTACTCAATGACTCACGGGTATCCGAACAAAAAGAGCCTGTAATTCTATGTACTTCGTTTAGTTTCATTCTGTTGTCCATATCATTAAATTTTGAACAAAGTTCTATGGAAGCAGCGGAAAAAAAACTTAATCATGATTAAGAAAATTTATATTTACTCATCAGATGGAAAAATTACATACGATAAATAAACTATCCGCACTCAGGCAGAAAGATAAATTTTCTGCCCGGGAATGGGAGAAGAGAGGGCTGAGTCCTTCAGGAGCAGAATGTTGTCTGCAATTGGATATGCAGTTTAATGATACCCTTGATGCTTTAATCACAGCGGTGGAGAACAATGCCTCTTCCAGGCAGTTGAAGTCGTTATTATCCCAGCATTTATCAGCATTCGATAAGTCGGAATATGATACGGAGGAAAGAGAGTTTATAGCGCATACTTTTTACAAGCTTTCTACGATCGTGGACGTGGATATTAAATATGCGCTTGACAGTTGGATGTACGGTATTATCTTAGGTACGCTGATAAAGATTAGTACGCTGTTTAAGCGTTCCAGGAAAGTGTTGGAAACATTGTCTCAGGAGTGCAGTAACTGTAAAACGGCACTGGATACTTTTATACTGGAAAGAGGAGAGGAGATCCCAGATTTATGCTGGGATATTATTCAGTGTGATAGTTGTAATGAATTTAATTTACTTAACAAGGGGCCGCATATACGACAACTGAGATTTGGCAATTACAGATGGGTAGAGCAGTTAAGTAAAGATGAGTTTAACGAAGAGCAGGCTATCGTGCGATTAGAGCAGATTAAATACTTCCGCAAAAAATAAATTTTGAATATTAAATCTTTCGCTTACCTTCGCGCCCTCATTGCGAGGTAGAGCAGAGGTAGCTCGTCGGGCTCATAACCCGAAGGTCAGAGGTTCGAATCCCCTCCTCGCTACACGAAGCCGAAATTAGTATAAAGCTGATTTCGGCTTTTTTATGCAGATCAGTTAACCGCATATATTCCCAAAGAAAAAAATAGTTTTCTTTTCGGCAGATAGATGTAAGCATTTGCATTTGATAGTATCATGTGATACTATCAATGAAGCCGGAAATGAATCCTCCATACAGATTACCAATCGAATACTTCAGTTAGTTTTATACATTATCTCATAATATTCTTTCGCCATTCTTGCCGATTCAAAAGCCGGTACCACGTCAATCGCTGCTTTTTTAAGGATGTTCAGCCATTGCTGCTGATCTTTGTAATACATGGGAAGAATTACTTTCTCCAATGTATCCATAAGCTGACTATTTGCATTTTCCGGCTGTATGATGAAACAGTTTTCTTTGTCTTTCGCAAATTCCGGTACCCATCCGTCTGGGATAGAGAAATTGATACTGCCATTCATGGCGGCGGTCATGCCACTGGTACCGGAGGCTTCCCTATACATCTGCGGATTGTTTAACCATACGTCAGAGCCTTTTTTGAGCAGGGCAGAGAGGCTCAGCTCATAACCTGTCAGTACTGCACAGTTGGGAAGCGGAGCCGTCTTTGTAATGATCTGGTTAAAGAGATCGTTCCCGCCGGTATCTTCCGGATAAGGTTTTCCTGCCCATATGACCTGGATGGGATATACGGAGTTGTTCATTAAACTGATGAAACGGTCCCAGTCCTGCATAATAAGATCTGCACGTTTATAACCGGCAAAACGCCTGGCCCATACAAGGGTAAGTACGTTTTCACTAAACAGTTTCCCGCACTGGTCCGCTACCACCTGGAACAGTTGTTTCTTCAGCTCTTTTTTTCTTTTTGTAATGCTTTCATTGTCATTTGCTGTAATGGCATTATCCAGTACTGCATCCTTCCAGTAAGTTTTATTCTGCGCATTGGTGATAGAAGTGATCTCACAAATACCGGCGTTATTGCCCCACATTTTTCTGGCAACCTCTCCATGTATTTTAGATACGCCATTCGCCTTGCGGGAGAATTTAAGCGCTGCCAGTGTATAGTTGAAACGGTCCCCATCCATGCCCAGCAGGTGCTTTACTTCATGGTCCTGCATGTGATAGAAGAAAGACATGCCTTTTAGCAATCCGAAGTCATGTTCTTCGTTTCCTGCCATTTCCGGTGTATGTGTTGTAAAGACCACTCTCTTCCTTACTTCTTCCAGGCTTTTGTGTTTAGCATACAGATAGAAGTTCAGTGAAACGGAATGTCCTTCATTCATATGGTACACATCGGGTGCCATGGATAACAGGTCCAGTAAGGTAGCGCCGCCTGTACCCAGTAGGATACTCTGTGCAATACGGGTAGCTTCATTAGGATCGTATAACCGGTGCGTGATAGTACGGGACAGGTAATCGTTTTCGGGAATATCAGTACTTAATAATAAGAGGGGAGCGGTATGGAATGTTTCGGGGCGTAACAGGTATACTTTAATATGTACGGGCGAGTCATGGATATTTATCTGGAAGATAATGCCCGTATCCTGTAAGAAAGAATAATCTTTTTGTATGAACACAGGTTGCATCAGGGCGTTGACATCCCTGCCCTGATCATAATACCCGTACTTCCAGAGTATACCAATGCCTACCAGGCTTTGTTTTAACTCATACGCACTGCGCAGGTGTGAACCGGCAAGGAATCCAAGTCCTCCGCTATAAATCTTCAGTGCCTGGTCTATTGCAAATTCCATAGAGAAATAAGCGACAGAAGTAGTGTATTGGCTGGCGGGTTCATATCCGAAGAGATCTTTCCTGTTGATCATAATTTGTAAGGTTTTTTTTCTTATCGTAACTGATATACTCTGTCACGCTTGTTATAAAGTTATATCATTCTGTTCATGCCATTGAGCTTCTTAAAAGAAAAATCACGTCAAAAGCAATCCATGATTTTACGGTTATATTTAAAATTCATTACTTTCATATTCAGAATTGTTCGAATAAATGAAATATACCTGCCTCTTACTGCCTCTTTTTCTGGTAACAACGTGCTTTGCACAGGATGAGTTAAAAATGAAAAATGTGAGCGATACCATTCTGCAACAGAATCGTACGCTTGAAATGCCAGACCCCTTTGATGCCACTAAAGCATTGTTAAAACTCTTTCCGGGGAAATATGCTAACCTGTCTAAGGACCAGTATATCAATGACATGATCAACTGGGAATGTAAGACCTGCGCCACAAAGCCTTATGAGGATGTAAACGAAGACAGTAATTCTCCTTTCCCGTTTGAAGATGGCGTGGCTACACGTTTGATCAATATTATGAGTTACAGTGATTCTTCCGGTACCAGGTATAAAGTCATTAGTTTTAATCATTCTGCATTTGACCCTGATGGTGCGCAAACATCACGCTTTACAGGGGGATTGCTGGGATTAGCCAAGTTTGTGCTGATAAACGATAAATGGGTATTGAAATTCTTCCAACCGGCTATTGGCGCTTACGGTGCATTCTCTCAATGTCCTAAACCGGTGGCATTGCTGATAGGGCATGATCAGTATGCATTTATGCTGAAACATAGTAATGGAGGTGGCGGAGGCCCGTTCGACGGGGCATTTTTCCTGATCGCAGGAGCAAATGGTGCTTATCAGCAGGTGCTGGCAGCTTATGGCATTGAACGTACGGAAGGTGGCGAAGTAGAAGGATCTGTATGGACGAGTGAATATAGTGTTCCGCCAAGTGATAAGAAGTTTTTCCGGGATATCGTTATTACTATGAAAGGGACCTATCGGTCTACAGATACGGAAAGCTTACCTTCCGAAGTTGTAGCATTGATAAAGGGTAAGAAACAAGGTAAGTTCATGGCAGAAGAACGATATGTGTATAAAGGAGGCAGTAAAGGATATGTGCTGCAACAACCAGTTAAAGCGTCATTGGTAGACTAACATGTTGTTAAAGCGCTACTGCCTGAGTAACAATTCCTCTTTGACCAGACATCTGCCCGAAGAAAAACTGTAAGCTGATCATCATATAGCGTTGCAACGCATTCACCTGTTTTGTTTCTATATAGGTGGCCGTTGTTGTACGGGAAATATTCCTGTTGTTATTGAAAATATCATTCACACTGCACTTCAGCACCAGTTGCTCTTTTTTAAGGAATTTATAGGCAGCGCTACTATTACAGATAAAAACCCGGGGAAGAGAGGAGTTGTTCATGTAATTCATATCTCCGGAAATTTCTACTCTTTTAACAGGCGTTAACAACCAGTCCATACGCACAGAGGTAGTGGTATAACTAATATCGTTGATACCCGGTAGGGAGTAGGCTGTTTTATTCAACTCTATATTATAAGATGGCGATAAGGTAAACAGGTTCTTAAAATCTATAGAGCAATAGATACTACCTCTGCTCTTCCATGCTACAGAAATGTTTTTCTGTCTTAATACAAATCCTATGTTATTCGTCCTGCCACCACCAACGCTTACGCTGGTACTGATATTCCAGTTATTCAACTGCTTCCTTACGCTGAAATTACCATTCACATTGAACATCCAGGCGCCGCTCACATTCTGATAAGTACTGGTTTGCCTTCCAATAGAATCATAATACTGGTCGCTCACAATCTGGTTACGAAAGAAAGAGGCATTTCCCATTGCATTCAAGCTAATCGCATTGGCAGGGTCATAATAGGAGGCATTGGTAAAAATGTTCTGTGTAAAAGAACTTTTAAGTCCGGGGTTACCTTTCTTTATAAATAAAGGATTCGAGTTATCTACAACCGATGATAACTGCTGTGGAGAAGGAACGGACGAAGAAACGGAATAACCTGTAAACAGGTGGCTGTTCTTATTGAAATTATAATTAAACTGAAGATTAGGAGAGAACTGCTGCTGGTGAATATTAATAACGGAATCTTTTAAATGGTTTTGCTGTTGTGTAAAGCGCATGCCTGAATTCAGGGCGATACTCATACGGTCGCTTTTCCAGGCGAATTGTACTGATGGGGCATGCGCAAAGCTATAACTCTTCGTACTGCCGGATAATGTACTGTCATTCATTACATCTCTGAGCTGGTTATTATATACTGCATCTAATGTGTAATCCAGTGCTGCTACAAAACCCTTTCCTATATCAGCAGATAAATTTAATGTGAGATTATTATTAAAATTGTTTTCGTGTACGTGTACATATTGATTACTGGAATCATGTTGACTGATGATATTAAAATTATGCTGGTCTTCGTCTTTATTGTTTAGCCCAAACTGCCATGAAGTATTGAGATTGATCTTTTTATTACGGCTAGTTTTATTGAATGAGATCTCGTTGCCTATGCTTAGTGTATTACCATGTGTATCCGTCTGAGAGAATAATGTATTCAGCACTTTACCATCAGCGGTAGTTGATATTTCATTGCTGATACCTGCATTGTTTGTTTTCACTATGCCAAATGTTGGCCTGAAATTGAATACGGTAAGGGTGCCTTTTTCATAGGTAATGCCAGCATATACCTGGTGCTGACCGGAACGGTTTTGATTGCTGTTATTACTGTTGCTGGTAAAGCTGTTTCCCGGTATCAGGTTAAGATGTGTTGTCTGCTGTTCACTGGTATTTGTTCTTCCATTATAGCTATAAGTAAGATCAGAAGAGCGACCCATATTTAAATTAATACTTCCTGTTTGCCGTGTGGATAACCCGCCGCCGCCTGAACCGGGGCTAACCACCATTGGCCTGCCTCCCTGGGCACCCTCCACATTGGATACGGTCCCTATTATGCTAACCCGGACAGGTTGCTGGAAAGAGTTGATCATTCCATCTGCATTATATCTGCCGTGGGTACCTGCACCGGTGGTCAGATTTGCGATTATACCGGTATTCTTATTTTTCTTCAGGGTAAGGTTGATGGTAACATCTTCTGAAGGGGGCTTCACGGATAATGAACGTTGCTGTGCGATGTTTTTAGTGGGCGCGACTTCTATTTTATCTATAATATCGGCTGGCAGGTATCTGGTAGCGGCATCTTTATTATCTCCAAAGAAGTTCCTTCCATCTACCTGTATCTTATTAACGCTTTTTCCGTTCACTGTAATATTACCGTCTTTGTCTATCACTACTCCGGGTAATTTCTTTAAAAGATCGCCCACTGCTGCGTTCTGTGATAACTTAAATGCAGTAGCATCAAATATCAGCGTGTCATGACGTATGGAAAAAGATGTTTTGGAGGCTTTTATTTCGATACTCTTTAGGAGGATGGTCTTAGTGGTGTCTGAAACTTTTTCCTGTGCATATGCCGCACAGGAAAAAGTTATCAATAAAAGGAATATTAGTTTCAATTGACTGGTATTTGAATCACCCGGATATAATTCGAGTTGTTTAAGTATCTCACAGCAGTCTGTTGTAAACTTTCTGCAGTAATTTTTTGTTGCCTGTCCTTTATATCCGGCAATTGTAATGCTTCCTGGTTCATCAGTGAAGATGAAATATAGTTTAACCAGAAACCGTTATCTTTTAATGCTCTTTCAACAGTGGACTTATAGCCTGCTTTATATTTTGTGATATCATCTTCTACCGGTCCTTCTGTTTTCAATTTCATGATCTCACTGTTTACACTAAGGATCAGTGATTCAACATTACTGGGATCACAGATAAAATTGATCATGAAAATGTATTCTCCTGTAGGAAGTTTACGAGTGCTGGCATTGACGTTCACATTATATACACCTGCTTCCTGTTCGCGTAAGCGTTCTGTAAGTCTTATGGTTAATATACCTGCAAGGGCCTTCATCTGGTCGGATGTTGCCATGTCGTATTTAAAGGTGCCGCTGAAAGCCAGTGTTACGATAGACTGTGGCTCTTTACCTGCCACTATCTTGCGGGATATTCTTCCCTGTGGGTAATCAAGCTGTAAGTCTTTTAATGTCTCTTTTTTATACAGCGCAGGTAACGACCCCAGGTATTTTTCTAACAGTGGTTTAATGGTAGCCGTATCAAAATTACCTACAAAGGTAAAAGTGAAATTACTGGCGTCACTGAACCTGCTTTTATAAACAGCCATGGCCTGATCAGGATCTAATGCATTCAACTGCTCCAGTGGCATTTGTACTTTACGGAAATGGTAATTGCCTAATATGGCAGAAAGTGTATCTCCATATATTTTCCTGGGAGAATTATTATTAGATGAATAGGACAAGCGGGCCTGCTCTATCATATTATTGAACACAACAGGGTCTTTACGCGGACTGGTAAAGTACAGGTATGTCAGTTGCAGGGCGGTTTCAAGGTCTTCCGTAGAAGCACCTCCTGAAATGCCTTCGGATATTTCCCCTAGAAAAGGTGATACTGAGATGTTTTTACCTGTCAGCATTTTGCGTAATTCCTGCAGAGACATATCCGCTATCCCGCTGGCAGAAACCAGTGAAGACGCAATACTGCCGGCATAAAAATCAGCATCGCTAACCAGTGATAATCCACCCGGACTGAATCCTTCGAATGAAACCTGGTCTTTCCTGAATGTAGTAGGTTTTAATAATACCCTCATACCATTGCTTAACGTGATATCCGTTATGCCCAGGTCTTTTATAAAAGTTTCACTGGTAATGGTACCTGGTACCGGTGCTTTATCCAATAACGCCGTTCTGTTGATGGTTTTATCTACATAAGCGGATAGCGGTGCAGACGCCACTTCTTTTAACCAGGAAGCAACAGTAGCTTCTGATGGCAGTGAATCTTTTTGTTTGTCATTCGTTGTAATGACGATGTCGCGGTTGATATCGCTGAAGTATTGAGGGATGCCTTTTACCGTTAGCGTATCTGTTACGGACTTATACAGCGCATATTCATAGGCCATACCAGGGCTGCCTGTTTCATGCAGGAAATGCGCTACATATTCCCGCACATAAGATTCGGAAGGTGTCTTTTCACGTTCTTTATAATTCACCTCCATGCTACTGATGAAGTTGATTTTGGCCCGTTGCAGTTCAGTTTCTGTAAAGCCGTATTGCTGTATGCGCACCAGTTCTGTCCAATAGGCTTTGATCCCCTTTTCAGTCTGGCCCGGTTTTAAGACCACCTGGCCGTTGAAAGCATCGAGGTTGGCCATCATCTGACCTACACTGCCACTTGCGCTTAAAAAAGGTGCATCAGCTAACCGTGCCTGTTCATTGAGGCGGTTACTGATCATCATATTGAACAATATTCTTTTCAGGCTTTCAACAAACTGCTCCCTGGTTTTCATTTCCAGTGCAGGGCGTTTCATAGTTACCTGGAAACGTGTGGTCACCAGCTCCGGATCAGTAAGTGTCAGGAACTGGTTTTTGCCGGTAAGCGGAATAGTCACATGTATCCTTTCCCGTGGATGGGCAGGCACACGCAGATCGGAGAACATGGACTTAATTGTTTTTTCCACCTGCTGTACATTTACATCTCCGACAATGATCAACGCCTGTTGATCCGGACGGTACCAGTCGTGATAGAATTCGCGCAGCTGCTCATGCTTGAAATTGCGGAGTATTTCTTCTGTGCCGATAGGCAGACGGTCTGCATATAAAGACTGATTTACTGCCAGTGGCATTGTCTTTGCCTGTATGCGTTGGGAAGCGCCTAGCTTCTGACGTTTTTCTTCCAGGATAACGCCTCTCTCATTATCAATTTCCTCGTCACTAAGCGTAACACTCTGTGCCCAGTCGCGCATCACCTGTATAGCATTGCGGAAAACGGTCTTATCCTCAGTAGATACGGGTAATTGAAATACTGTTTCATCAAAACCGGTATAAGCATTGAGGTCGGCGCCGAAACGTACACCTGCTTTTTGTAAATAATCTACCAGTTCATTCTTTGGATAATGGGCGGTACCATTAAATGCCATATGTTCCAGGAAGTGTGCTAATCCGCGTTGTTCATCAGTTTCGAGTATAGAACCTACCTTATTCACGAGGTACATGACGGCTCTTTGTTCGGGCGTATTATTCTTCCTGATATAGTAGGTAAATCCGTTTGGGAGTTTCCCTACTGTTACCTCTGGATCCATTGGCACTACCTGTGCATTGGCCACACCAGACAATAGCATAGCCAATGTTGCTAAGCTGCAACAAAATTTTATCATAATAAATGGTTGTTTTGAAAGACGATTATGGCATCCACCAGATCTTACTGGTAAATATGTCTATTGTTCCCTGGGCCAGCAGATTCTCTTTATTCAGCACTAATTCCTGCACAGGATAAGGGGATCTTATTGGCATTGTATTACCTATTCTGCCCGGATCATAAGATAGCGGGATGTCAGGGAATGCACCATTACGGCGATAATCTACCCATGTTTCAAATGGTTCTATCCCGTTAAAGGCCATGTATTTCTGGAACATCAGGAGTTTATATTTATCTGTGGCAGCAGCCCAGTTAACCTTTGCATTAGCTGCTTCAGCGATATACCAGTTGTCAAAGGCCGCATCAGATAAGGAAGGGGTATTACTGTTACCGCCAACATTCAACCAGCGGAAAGACTCTTTTACTGCGTTCTTATACGCGGTTTCAGGATCACCTGTCATCCAGCCTCTCTGGATAGCTTCTGCCTGTAAGAAAAGGCTTTCTATGCTGGTCATGATCCAGCAGTTCATGTCATATCCTTTTACAATACCGGTAGATACGGGAGAAACGGCCGTGCGGTAAGTCCTTACACCACCTACCTGGGATACATATTCTGTGCGCTGATAGGGATATATTGCTTCATCGATCGGCAGTCCGTATTTATTCCCTCTGTATTGCTGATCGCCGGGCTGGGTAAATGGCTCGGGAGCGCCTGCGGGTAACGGAACACGTGCGGGGCCATAAAAGAATCCAAGACGCGGGTCATTGTTTTCTTTCAGCATGTTCATTGCTGTTACATTGGCGGATGCAATTTCCCAGTTGTTAACCCAGTTGCCGGATATGCTAAGTCCATAACGGCTGTACACATCATAGGCAGAATATCTTGCGTAATATTTGGATGGTTTATCTACTGTAAATCCCGGGTTTATATCAGCATCTTCTCCACTGAGCAGAAAGCCTGAACCCTGCGCCATGATTTTAGCCAGTTCAGCCTTGATGTAAGTTTCCCTGTCCGGTCTGCATGCCTGGTGTATCAGCAGGCGTAATTTCAGTGTATTGATAAACCTGTACCACTTGTCTTTGTTCCCATGGAACATGATATCTGCTATGCCGATATGAAGCGCTTTATCCTGTTGTGCATTGTGAATGAGGATGATGGCAGAGTCCAGTTGTTTCATCAGGTCTTCATAAATGAACTGACCATTATCGTAATGTGGTTTCCTGATTTCTATATTGCCTGCATCCCGGTAGGGCATATTGTTATTGTTATCTACTGCACGGCTCCATTGTAATGCTTTCAGCACCTTGGCAATACCGGAATAATATGGCTGATCATGTTGCTGTGCATTTTTTTCAAAAAGGAAAAGTGTTACATCAGGAGAAGAACTTCCAAACTGACTGTTATCCAGCATGTAATAGGTGAGGTAAGGCTGGCCTGCAGGATATTCCCCGAAAGACCAGTACCCCATCCATTGAGCTATCATATCATCATTCACTGCCGACATGCTGTTGATCAGCATATTCGGTAACATGAGGTCTGGAGTAGCATTCGTTTCAGTCAGCTGAAGCGGATTATAATTGATATCGATCCAGCCTTTTTTGCAACTTGTAACTGCAAAAGAGCAAAGGATGATGGCTATAAGTTTATATCTTTTAAACATCTTTGTAGGATTATTATTTAGAAACTTACTGTAGTGATAAAACCATATTGTACAATACCCGGAACAGTAGAAACACCGCCTGCAGAACCTGTAAGATTATCCGGGATAGTTCTGTAACCTCTGTCGCCAGGCCCTTTAATCAACTGCGGATCGCCATAGATATTATCCTTTGAGTAGAAATTGAATACATTCCTGCCGTATATACTGAGGTTGAGTTTCTTGATCGTTTTAGTTTTAAAGAAACGCTCATAACCAATTACGATCTCTCTTATTTTAAAGAAGTCTGCTTTGGTAAGATAATTAACAGTGGAGTTTGTATAATGACTGTATAATTCCTGGTTGGCATTTTTCGTATATACTGTTGTATTAGGAACGTATTTACCTGTACCATCATCATAAGACGAATTAGGGAAGATAAAAGGCTTACGGTCATTGTAGGTAGTATATACACTCATACCATATTGGACCTGGTACTGGCCAAGTTCTGAATAATGCATGGCGCCGGTATTGAATTCTCCCAGTACTGCCAGTGAAAATCCTTTGTATGAAAAGTTGAGGTTCATACCACCGGTATATTTGGGAAGTGTTCTGCCGGAATAAATATCTTTATCCATATCCGTATCAGGCATACCGGTTGTTTTATTCACGATCACCCTGCCATCCGGATCTCTTTTAAAGTCGTATACCTGGTATTCAAAGGCACGTTGTCCAGTACGGGCAACAATGCCATAGTTACTGCCGTAGTAGGCTGTTTTCAACGGGAAGGAACCATCATAGGCATCGCTGATAGACAGTACCTTGTTATCATTCATGGCAAGTCTTACATCTGCACTGAATATGAATCCGCTTTTTGTCTGGATGATGGGGGCGAATTTCAGATCTGCTTCCCATCCGTAGTTCCTCATCACACCCAGGTTATCTATTGTACTACCACCGCTTAACCATGGAATTTTCACTTTCATGATCACGCCGTTATTACGCTGTGTATAATAAGTAAAGTCCAGCAACACACGGTTTTTCCATAAGCTTGCACTGGCTCCGTACTCCTGGCTGAGGATCTTTTCGGGTTTAAGGAAAGGATTAGGATTGCCATCCATGTACATATAACTCAATACTCCCTGGTCTGATGTTCCCGGATAGGGGAAGCTGTTGGAATATGCCAGGGTTAAGGTGCGTTCTGACTGATACGGCTCTATATTCATGTTGGCCGTGGTATTCACTGCTGCGCGCAGCTGCAGGCGTGTTAACCAGCGGTATTGTTTCAATGAAGGGATCACTTCGTTTAATATCACAGCGGTATTACCACCGATATACAGGTCCTTTCCACGACCCACTTTTGCACGTTTGGAATCCCAGTCGTTACGTGCCATCAGTTCCAGGAATACCCTGTCTTTATACCCAATACCCGAAGTACCGAAGAAAGAATAATTGCGGGTGAGCAAGGATTCTTCACTACCATATGGCAGATCGCGTGAAAAACTGAGATTATATACAGGAACGATCGGATTACCGGAACCGGACAGCAGCTTGTAATAGTTTTCTCTTACAGAGTTCCCTATTGTTGTACGGAAGTTAAAGTCACCTGCATGGTTCAATGCTGTAATCAGCAGGTCATTATTTAAAGTACTGTTAGTGCGGGTTTCTTCCTTCAGGCTTGCCAGCTGGTCCCTGTAACGGTTGTCGCCTCCGTATAATTTAGCAAAGTCAGAGAAGTTAATGGGTGCAGTTGTAGTTCTTTGATAAACACCGTCATATACTACTCCGGGTTTATCTGTAACTGTTAACCATGGGAAAGGTTTGGCTGTTAGTACAAGTCCACCTACAATTGCATTATCAGTGGCCCTTTTCTTAAAATTATCGGCTCGCTGGTAAGGGCTCATTACATCATTATCTGACCAGTAATGATTATTATCCGACCATTTATCGTTATTGTAATCTTTATAGCTCAGTAAAGGAATATAGGTAGGCGTGCTGAGCAGGTTATCGAATGTGGGTCCTTTAGCAGAACTGGTACGGGAATAATTCAGATTGATCTGAATATTGAATTTCCCCATCTTTCTGCCTCCGCTGAAAAAGATATTGGTAGCATCCTGTTTATCGCCAGGTATCAGGCCTGTCTGGTTTACTTCATTCAAGCCTAAATAGAAATCGGAATTTGCATCTGATTGTGATACGGAGAGATTGTTTTGTACCGTACGGCCTACATTGAAGAAACGTCTGGCATCTTTTTTATCAGAGTAAGTGACCTGTTGAAAATCCCCGTTTTCATCTGCTCTTCCTATAGATACCATTTTACCATTATAAGCAGGTCCCCATCCGTTCATATCTGTAGCGCTGAATATTCCATTCCCGTCTGCATCTGTAAGCCCGGTACCGGTACCAAAACGGCGTTGTTTGCTTTTGTCATTACGGAAGTCGAGGCGCTGGAAGCTGATGCTGTTACGGAAATTGATAACAGGTTTTCCTTTCTGGCCTTTTTTAGTTGTGATAATGATTACACCGTTTACTCCTTCTGGTCCGTATAAGGCAGTACCATTCGCTCCTTTCAATACAGTTACGTTTTCTATATCAGCAGGATTGATGTTATTGATAAAGTCCATGATCAAACTGGCAGAAGCCTGGTCAGAACCAAATGAAAGCGGTGTGCCATTGAGGATGAACAGTGGCTGGTTATTGCTGGATGCTCCAAATGAGCGGATCCCGCGGACCAGGACCCGCATCTGTGGATTCATATCTGCGCTCTGGGTAGCGATGTTTAAGCCGGATACTTTACCTGCAAGACCTGTCAGCAGGTTCCCGGAGTTGGCCCGGTTAATATCTTCCCCACTCACTTTAGCCACACTATACCCTATTTCTTTGGAACTCTTCTCTATACCAAATGCGGTTACCACTGTTTCATCCAGTTTAGTCACAGAGGGATGCATCATGATGGTAAGGAAAGGTTGATTAGGGATGATTTTTATTTCCTGTGTTTCATATTGTAAAGAAGAGATGACCAGCACATTACCCGGTGTGGCGTTTAACCTGAAATTACCCCCCGCATCAGAGATTACGCCTGTGCTTTGTCCTTTTATCTTTATGGTAGCAGATGCAATAGGTTCATTGTTCACGGCATTCAGTATTTTACCGCTTACTTCATTCGCTATTGCCGGACTGAAATAGATGAGAGCAGGGGTAGGTTTTGCCGATAATGCAATCACCTTATCCGTAATCTTATATGTCAGTGGCTGATCTTTGAACATGGCATCCAGGAATGCTGATAAAGGCATGTTCTCGGCCTGCACAGTAACGGGTTTGCCTTCTTTCAACAATTCGCTGTTGTAGAAAACGACATAACCGGTTTGCTGTTCAATAGCAGCAAAGATCTTTTTAAGGGATAATTCTTTACCCGAAAGTGTAATACTTTGCGAAACACCGGACGCATGAACGCTTAAAAAAGTAACGGTCAGCAGTAAAAAAGTGAGCCTCATTACGAACAGGATTTTGGTAATGTAACGATGCCTCCACCAGGGCAGGTGGCCACAGTAAGCATTTTTTTGCATAAATTGCATTTGGTTTGGTTGATAATAAAATTCTCGTAGTTGAAATTTGATTTGAGTCCGAACTAATAGCCGGAAGTGCTTCGAACCACTTCCGGTTTTCGTTTTTTAATAATGGTTGGTTCTCTATTTTGGCTGTATAATTAATTTCCCCCCCTTGTCAAGTTTGAAATGAATGTCTGCATCTTCCAGTATCTTGAGTAATTGTGTAAGACTTATATTGCGTAATATCTTACCTCCGAAAACAACATCAGGAACATCCTGTTCATATACCACATCGATGTCGTACCACCTGGCTAGCTGACGCATCACTTCTTTCAGATGTTGTCCTTCAAAATTGAAGATCCCATTGCGCCAGGCCATTACAGCGCTTGTATCTACCGTGTTCAGTACACGTACTGTTCCAGCCTGTAAAACGCCCTGCTGGCCGGGAGAGAGTAATGTTGTGTTGAATCTGATACGCCCTTCCAGTAATGTAGACCGGATGGCGTCTTCATCGGTATATGCGTTTACATTGAAATGCGTTCCTAATACGTCAATGTAATTGTCCTGTTTATTGATCTTTAACCTGAACGGTTTTCTGTCGTCTTTTGCTACTTCAAAATAGGCTTCCCCGCTTACTTCTACCAGCCTTGTATCCCCTTTAAATGCGGTAGGATAGGTAAGGGAAGAAGCTGCGTTCAGCCATACTTTAGTCCCGTCAGGTAATACTACCTGGAACTGTCCTCCCCGGGGAGTAGTGAGTATATTGATGCCTATGTCATCTGTGCCGGCATACTTTAATTGTCCGTGCACCTGTTGTATTCCCTGTTGTATTTGTTTTTTTGACGCGCTATCCAGTGTAATCAGCGAACCGTCTGCCAGTTTTAATACGGCCTTTTTGCTACCGGGAGCTACATCGTATTTCTCTGCCAGCTGCGGAGGAGGAACAGGCCGTTGCCTGAGCAGAAAGCCTATGCCTGTCACTACCAGCAATGTTGCGGCCGCTGCCCACCAGATGCGCAGGCTGCGTACCTTTTGTGGGCCATATATGAAAGCTTCCTTTCCATATGCCGACTGGTCTACAGCTGCCAGGGCATCCAGCATTTCATTTAGCCTGGACGTATTGGCTTCATCCAATAGCATAACACGCCACTGCCGGAATTCTTCCGGCGTCATCGTATCATTAATATACTTTTGAAACAAGACCTTAAACTCCTCGTCAGAAATGTACATACTCATAAGACGGAATATATATGGGGGGGTAATGCATGCTAATTAAAAAAAAGTGACGTCAGGTATAAAATGGCTATCAGTGCAATATCCGGATAATGTTCTTCCAGGTATTTACGGATAATTGCCAGTGCCCGGACAAGGTGACTTTTAGAGGTAATGGGTGAAATATTCATGCGTTGTGCTATTTCCATATGGGTGAGCCCCTGGAAACGGCTGAGCGTAAATGCTGTTTTTAATTGGGGGGATAGCTGGTCTACTGCCTGCCTGATAGCGCCTTCCAGTTGTTTTAGTGCAAGGGTTTCTTCTGCAGAAGGAGTGAGGTCGCTGAAGAAGTTGATCATATACTCCTCATTTGAAGGAGCCGCAACTTTTTTACGCAGGTAGTCCAGCGTCATATTCCTGGAGATGGTGTTCAGCCATGGTCTGAATTGCTGAATGTCAGTGAGTAGTTCCCGTTTTACCCATACCCTTACGAAGATTTCCTGGGTGAGGTCCTGCGCTAATTCAGGTGATTTCATTAAACGGAGTGCCAGTCCATACACATGCCTGGCATAGTGATCATGCAATATTTTAAACGCTTCCTGGCTGGAGCCGGCTATGCGTTGAAGCAACTCCTTCTCATTTTCTAGCTGATGCATTCCGTTTTGGTCGATCATGTAAAGCTAATAAAAAAGCCGCCAGATTTTTCCGGCGGCTTTTCTACAACTAGAAAATATATCGTAGTCCCAGCTGGAGCTGCCATCTGGAAGGCAGGTCGGGGCTGGTCGTGAAGGTGTTTTTCTGTGAAGGATCGAACTGGTAGATGGTTTTGCCAGTACCGTCTTTACCGGTATAGGTAAGGGGCTGGTAGTAACCGGTAGTACTGGCGTACTTACGTAATCCCCATTTACTGCTGATCAGGTTACCCAGGTTCACTACATCCAGGCTTACCTGGAATGTATTACCACTGCTTTTCAACTTGAAGTCCTGCAGAATGCGGAGGTCCAGTTGACTGAACCATGGTGTTACGCCTGCATATTTGCCGGTATATTGTCCACGGTGTTTGCTCAGGTATTTATCCTGTCCTATGAAAGCATCCAATGCAGCACGTTGTGCCGTTTCATCCTGTGCATGTCCTTCCACATCTGTTAAAGTGGCAAAACTCATCTGGCCGATTTCTGCCTTAGTAGGCACATACATCAGGTCATTGGCAGCAGAACCGTCATTGTTCAGGTCTCCCCCATATACATAAGAGAAGCGGTTGCCGCTGGTCCAGTTGCTGAAAAAGGAAATGGTAGTAGCATATTTGCCTCCGCCATATTCAAATTTCTTGATGCCTGCCAGTACGATGCGATGGGTGTTGCCATACAGGGAAGTAGATTCTACTGCTTTATTGGCATTGCCAATTACAGGGTTACGGTCAAAAGCATCCCCTGAAATTTCTGCGGAGATAGAGCTGGCATCTTTGGCAATGAGATAATTATATCCCAGCATCAGGAAGTAACCCTTTTTGAATGTTTGCTGGAGCTGGAAAGAGGTGTTGAATGAATAGCCGATTTTTGTGTTGGTGAACACATAGGTAGATGTGTTGCCTTTATCGCTTGCCTGGTATACACTGCGGTTATCACCGGTGCCGGAATTCAATACACCGGTAGGGGTACTTAGTCCGTAATCACGCACCATCATCGAGTTCACATCTTTGGAATAAGCCACATCAGCAGTTAAAATGGTCCCTGTTGGCAGTTTATAATCCAGACCAATATTAGAACGCCATATCTGTGGCCATTTGAAGTTATGTGCTGTTACATTGTAATAACCGGTGAAGGGGTTACCTATGGCATTACCCAGCCATACAAAAGGGAAACGGCCGGTAAATAAACCGGTACCACCTCTCAGCTGCACTGTTTTATCTCCATTTATATCCCAGTTAAAACCTAAACGCGGAGATACGAGGATCTTGCCGCTGGGCATACGGGTATTATCTATTTCCTGTCCGGGGCCGTTCTTTACAGGGTTCCCGTTCTCATCGTATAGTGTTAAGTTATCTGAATTGGGAACGGTAGGCGAGCCTGTTACATAGGTGCCGGCGAAGGTACCGTCTGCATTTACGTTAGGGCTTTTATAACTGGCTTTTCCGGGGTAATATAATGCTTTATCAAAACGAACGCCGTAAGTCAGTTTAAAGTTACTGGCGGGGCTCCATTCATCCTGTGCATATGCAGAAGCCTGTCCTACGGTCAGGTAATACCAGGTCCACTGGTCTGCCGCCGCGCGGTTTTTAGCATAGGCTACATTGCCGTCATAAGCGCCGGCAGCAGCGGTGGTAAGGAAGGTATTGATATCTACACCTGAAAACACGGTAAACCCAAAGCCGGTGAGGTTAAAGGAATTCGCGAATTTAAACTGTTCATAGGATGCGCCTATGGTAAGTGTATGTTTAGGCAGTACGATATTGAAGTTATCGGTTAACTGTAACGCATCCTGGTTCAGTACGTTATTAATAGAGAACGGTTCGTAACCAGCTACTATATAAGGCGTATTGTATTTGGTGATATTAAGCACCGGGAAAGGGGTAGAGAAAGGATTACGCTTATCTCTGAAAGAGGTATATACAGCCCTTAGCTTATTAGAATAGGTGCTGTTGAAGTTAGATTTGAGTTCCAGTCCGAATGAATTGAGCTTATTCACCATCTGATAACCGGAGTTCCTGAATTGCAGGGTAATGGCATCTGGTCCGCGGCGGTTAATAGCGTTGGGGTGAGCCGGTTTATCCTGTTTGGCATCCAGTCCGTTATAAGTAAAGGAGAGGGTATGTTTATCACTGATGATCCAGTCTATTTTACCCAGCCATTTATAGTTACTGCGTTTAAGGTCATAATTCTGATAAGGACCGGTTACGTAATTGTATTTATCCAACAGTAATTTGCTTACAGCGTCCAGGTCTGTCTGGAGAACACGGGAAGTCGTAACATCCCCTGCATTGCTGTTATTCCTGGCTACATAAGCGCTGGCGCCATCTTTTCGTTGTTCCGTTTCGAAGTTAACAAAGTAGAACAGTTTATTCTTTTTGATAGCACCGCCTAATGAAAATCCTCCCTGGAAATGATCGAGGGTAGGTACGGTCAGTTTCTGACCATCTACTTTACTACCTGAAAGGGCATCATTGCGGTAGAAAGCATATACCGTTCCCGCAAATTTATTGCTACCGCTTTTGGTAACGGTGTTGATACCTGCACCGGTAAAACCCGACTGAGTTACATCATAGGGAGCGATGTTGATCTGGATCTGGTCAATAGCGTCCAGGGAAATAGGTTGTGCATTTGTTTGCCCGCCGGGAGTAGGTGCATCCAGTCCGAATGGATTATTGAATACTGCCCCATCCAGGGAAAAATTATTATACTGCCCGTTCCTGCCGGCAAAGGAGATCCCGTTATAGGTAGGGGAGGCCGAAGGCGTCAGGCGCAGGTAATCATCCGCAGAGCGGGAAATAGTAGGCAGTTGACGGATTTGTGTAGCACTGATATTGGTAGAGGCACCGGTGCGCTGATCATTGAAAATGGTGGAGCGTCCGCTGATGACTACTTCATTGAGTTTACCTGCTGCTTCATTCAGACGCAGATCGAGGGCGGTGTTTTGGCCCAGGTTGAGGTATATATTGGAAGCTGTGAGGGTAGCGAAGCCCGTGAAAGAAACGGTAACGGTATAAGGGCCGCCTACACGCAGGTTAGGTACCAGGAAGCTGCCATCAGATTTGGTAACTAACCCTTTATTAATACCGGCATCATTAAAGGCTACTTTCACCGTAGCTCCGGGAAGTGTTTGTCCTGCTGTATTTTTCACAATACCACTCAGAGTAGCAGTGGTTACCTGGGCCTGGGTTTTTGCGAAAAGGAAGCAAGAGACCAGAAAACACAAGACTATCTTGTTTAGATTCAGATTTGGTTGATGCATCTTTATATTATTGGTGATTAATGGCTACACTTAAGCAATCGGGTGGTCAATCTTTAACAATATATACAAGATACTATATTTTTCCAACCAGATTTAACAAAAAAACAACATAGAGAGAAATTTAATGTATGGGATTAACGTTGCAAAAGAGGCTTTAATCTTTCCTGCTGCTGGTTGCGCTTGAGTGAAAATATCTTGTGTTCTCTTTCCTTCTGATAAGTATATTGAATGAGGAAGTTCACTTTAGATATTAAAAGCTTTTTATCTTCGATGATATCTATCTCTTCTAAAAGAAGATCGATAAACAGATCAAAGGATCTGTAATCTATATTGTTCTCTTCTATGAAATTTTCCAATTGTTCTGTACTGAGACTATCAAAGAACACCTTGTCCCTGAATTTTGTTCCATGAAAAGCCGTAGCGATGATCTCCATTGCCTTTACAGGATTTTCGTTTTTCAGATCAAGGACTGCCCTGAGTGTGCGGCCAAATTCTTCCACCATATCTAACATATAATCTCTTGGCATAATTGAGCGTATTAAAAATTGAAGGTGATTCGTTGTTCGAATATAGTACAAACAGCGCAGAGATATAGTGGTCCTCCTTCTCAACAAAGAATCACTATATCTCTGCCTTATACTATTTAAGTAACAGAACAGGTCCTGAATATGTTTATCCTACGCTTATCCTTCGCTTTTTAGCGAAGGATAAGCGTAGGATAAACATATTCAAGGTATCTTCCTTACCTGTTTTATTACTGTTTAAAGCTTTCCTGGTACAAACTTAGTACATACCCTTTTAGGGCTTTGAAACCGTATCGTTGATTCCGGATAACGTGCGCCTCTGCCCTGTTCCCATCTGTTGATGTTTGTTTTTATCCGATCTTTTATACCTTTAATTAATATTCCGGGACCTCTATGCGGCTTTCTATAATACTATTGCTATTTATACCTTTCCTGTCATATGCTCAACAAGATACTACCTTTTCAAAAGTAGACAGTATTGCAAGAACGATCCGGTATGACAAGGATATCTACAAATTAACCAGGGAACTCACAAATCCTTACGATGACCAGATATTGAAAGTAAGATCGATTTTTATCTGGATTACGGATAACATCCGGTACGACTATAAATTTGTGAATAAAGGTAAAGAAGTATATGAACCGGCATGCAAAACAGGTGATAATTGTGAACTGGTGCGGAAGAACTGGGAATATACTTATCTGAGGAAAATATTAAAAAAGAAGAAGGCTATTTGTAGTGGTTATTCAATGTTGTTTAAGAGAATGTGTGACATTGCCGGTGTTAAATGTGAAGTAATAAGCGGATATGCAAAAACTAAATTTTACGAGATAGGTAATAAAGGAGGATCCCATGCCTGGAATGCCGTAGTCATCGATAGTGTGTATTATCTGTTGGATGCTACCTGGGCTGCGGGAGGTTGTGATGAAGATGAAAACACGGGTAAACTATTAAAATTCAAAAAGCAGTACGATAACTATTACTGGTTTACGTCCTTCCATGATCTTGTCAGGAACCACTATCCCAAAGACAAAAGATGGGAATTTGATCCTAACTATACTAAAGAAAAATATCTTGATAATCCCTATTACAATGGCAATGTATTAGCGCATATAAATATTTTCTCTCCCACTACAGGTGTGATCAAAGCAAAGAAAGGGGATACTATTCATTTTGAATTCGATTATTCCAAAAAGATCACCTATCTGCAGGTAAACACTAACGTATTTCGTAACCTGACGGTGATGAAATATTACCCTAAATTAAAGTTATGGGATGAAGATACCTTTGCACTGCGCAGGCAGAAATACATTCCTTTTAAACGGAACGGAGACAGGTATAAATTTGATTATATTGTTACCGATAACTCATTATATTATCTGGATATCCTTTTCGATTATGAGAGGGCGCTGAGGTTTAAGGTGAAGATAGATCAGGATGAGATTTAGTTTAATACCCGGATTATGCAATCAACCCGACAGGCAGTATTTATGCTGCCTCCGAATGTACATCTGCTGGACATTACAGGCCCTGCGCATATATTCTACGAGGCAGCCTGTTATGGCGCTTCCGTAAAATTGCTTTTCAGCAGTATTTTTACCGGTGAATCTGAAGGAATAAGCAACGCCATGCTTTCATTTTCGCATCTGCTTCCTTTTGATCAGCTAAATTTAAACAAAGGGGATATTGTGTTCGTACCAGGACTCGATGCTGCATTACTACTCAATGATGACTTTTTAATAGCCTCCCGTGCGTTTCAGCAATGGCTGGTGATGCAATATGGAAATGGCGTAATTGTCAGCGCTGTATGTACAGGCGCTTTTTTACTGGCAGAAGCAGGCTTGCTGGATGGCCGTGCCTGTACTACCCACTGGAAATATATGGAGCGTTTCAGGCAGCGCTACCCTAAAGTACACCTGCAGGTGAACCGCTTATTTGTACAGGAAGACCATTTATATACAAGTGCCGGCGTATCTGCGGGTATAGACCTGGCATTGCATATCATTGAACAGTTATGGGGAGCGCATCTGGCTGCCCAGGTAGCACAGGAAGTTGTAATTTATTTCCGTCGTACACCGGATGATCCTCAGCTGAGTGTATTTACCCAATACCGTAACCACCTGGACCATCGTATACATAGTGTGCAGGACCGTTTAATGCGATCCCTGCAGGAGAAGCTGAGCATTGAACTATTGGCCAATGAGGTGAATATGAGCCCGCGTAATTTAACAAGGCTTTTCAAGAAGGCCACTAATTTAACGATCGGTGCATATCTCGATAAATTACGGGCCGCACGGGCAGCACAACTGGTAAAAGAAGGGCAAACATTACAAGCTGCTGCCAGTCAATGTGGCTTGAGAAGCACGAATCAACTCAGGCGACTGATGAAGAAATAATGTCCTTATACTGCACATGTTTGTCCTTTTTCACATGATCTGTTAACAGTAGTTTTACATCAAAAGAAAATGAATAGAATTATCTGCACCGTATTCCTTTTCATCACTATGACATTAAACCTTATGGCACAAGGCACTAAATATTATTGCCCTCCCTGCGGTGGCGATTGTGATAAGATCGTATTTACCGCACCTGGTAAATGCCCGCATTGTAACATGGACCTTGTAGAGGAAAGTGTTATTGCGAAAAGAATGAAAGTATTATTCTACCTGCAGGATGGAGTGGAGGTCCTGGATTTTGCAGGACCACTGGAGGTTTTTGTCGACGCAGGATTTGATGTATCCATCGTATCCAAAACAAAGGACCGGATCATCTCTCAGGGTGTTCTTAAAATAATGCCTGATTATAGCATAGCGGATGCCCCTGCAGGTGATATTATTGCTTTTTTCGGCGGTAATGCGGGTACTGCATCTAACGATCCGGAAGTAATCAGCTGGTTAAAGAGGCAGTCGGCCCCATCTTACTATTTATCTGTTTGTACAGGAGCATTTATATTGGGTAAAGCAGGCTTGCTTGATGGCTTAACCGTCACTACTTTTCATGAGAGTATAGAAAATTTAAAGACGGATGTACCCAAGGCTAAAGTCCTGCCTGGTGTGAGGTTTGTAGACAATGGAAAGGTAATAACGACCGCAGGGATATCGGCAGGTATCGACGGCGCCCTGCACCTGGTAGCTAAGATAAAAGGTGAGGCTGTTGCAAAACAGGTGGCTCAATACATGGAATATGATAAATGGGTTCCGGGAGAGGGAATGATAATTCCTGCAAAGTAAGGGACAAGCTGTCAAAAGTATTTGTATCCACATAACAGGTTCCGTTAGGAGCCTGTTATGTGGATTTGTTTTGGCAGGTACCCTGATCTCATAATGGAAGTAATTGAAGTTAATAAGGGGTTTTATATTGCTGCATAATAAAGTATATAATGCGTGGGTTACAATAAAATACTTTTTGTATTTTACCCTTAATGAGAACCATCTTTTATCTGTTGGCAGCTATCATTATTGCAGGCTGCCATCAGCCGGCAGAGACGACCAGTCAGGAGTTATCTGTAAAAAGCATGCAGGATGATCTTTCTATCCTCTGGATGTCTATTAAGGAAATGCATCCGGCATATGGACTTTATACGCCTGTAGATAGTTTACAGAAAGTGTATGAGGAAACGGTCAGGTCTGTCAATCAACCTATGTCCGAAACTGATTTTATCAGTCATGTTTATCCTTTGCTGAGTCATCTGCGCTGCGGGCATACACAACTCAGGCATTCTGCGGGTTATAAGAATACGAAGAAGGCTCATTTACCTTTTGAAGTGTTGGTACGGGACCATCATGCCTGGATTACCACTCATCAGGCAAAAGAGTTGAATACCGGTGACGAAATATTAAGTATGAATAATATCCCTGTTGCAGAGATAATTGATCATGGATATGATTTATATGCAGGAGATGGATATAATGAAACTTTCAAGGAATTATTTCTAAGTGAATACGATGGGTTTGAAGATGTTTGTAATAGGTATTATCACTGGGAAGCGCCTTATCATATCGCTATTCGTACAAATGAAGGTCTTTTGAAGAATATTCAGCTTGAAAGATCAACAGATAATAACCCGTCTGAAAAACAAACAGATAATGATACAAGCTGGATTGAAGCCAACGATCTGCCACTTCGGTTCTTAAAGCATTCTGCCACCGCGTGGCTGGCAGTAAAGAGTTATCAGTATAGTGATACGATCGTGTTTAAAGAAGTCTTTAAGCAGATACATACAAAAGGAATTAAAAACCTGATCGTTGATCTGCGACATAATACGGGTGGGGATATCAGGATAGCAACTAAGTTATTGACTTACCTGGCGGATTCGTCTTTTCATATTGTCAGTGATGTGAGATCAAGGATACCTAATCCTGCGATAAACCATTTTGAGAAATATTTTGATACCTCCCGTACTGCCAGTTTTAATGAAGGATTTATTCCTGGTAAAAAGGAAGGCAACTATTATCACATTAATTTTAAACCTGCTTTTGGCGATTTGCTTAGTACTATTGCCATTGACAGCGCAGATCATTTTAATGGTCAGTTATTCGTTTTAATCGATGGCGCTACTTTTTCAGCAGGGGCACATTCGGCTACGGCTATTGCTGCGCAATGTAAAAACGTCATCTTTATAGGAAGGGAGACAGCCGGGAGTGAGGATGGTTGCAGTGGTGGTACTATTCAGCATTTGACCTTACCCAACACAGGGGTCGTTGTGGAGTTTCCCTAGATGCGGCTTGTTTCGGTAGCTAAGCATCCGGTATTGGGGCATGGTGTTATGCCGGATTACATCGTGGTGTATACTGCAGAGGATATTGTGAATAAAGAAGACCTTGATATAAAGAAGGCCGTGAGCCTGATCCATTAAATTAGCGCCGTTAATAGTATAGAAACTCATGAAATATTTGTTATATTTATACTACTAACGCTTTATACCTACATAATGAGCCTTTTCAAAAAGATCTTCAGCAAGCATGTGCCGGAAGCCATCAACCAACCAGCAGGGAAGACCCTTGCCAGATTTATTGTTGAGTTTCAACAGGAGCTGAATCTGATTGAGTGGGACACTTTAAAAGATGTTCAATATGCCATGTGGCTTCCTTCCAGTGAGGATGCCAGGTTTGCGGCTTCACCCATTACCGAAAAATGGACGCAGGTCTATAGTATTACCAAAGACTACTGGAGTTATATCGCCGCCAATCTATTAGATACATTAGGCGTGATAGAGAAAGGGATATTCAGAAGGGACCTGCCAGCCGAACTTGAGGCATATGCCTTTGTTACCAAAGAAGGGGAGCAGGTCATTCTTTCATTATCAAACGAAAAAGGGATCAGATTGCATTTTGCCAGCACTACCTCATTAGATTCCCGTTTGCATATCCTCAATAAGTTTATCCTGTACAGTAAAGCCTGGAAGGACATGATAGCATTGACGAATGATACCCCCGATAAAGATCTGGGACTTGCCAGCTGGTGGGATTTACTAAGGAAAACATCAGAAGACGTTGAAAAGGTGGAACCACTGGAAGGTGTTGGCCGGATTGTAAAATAGCGATTCCTATTTTATTAAATAACTCACTAATGCAGGATCCACCTGTTCTACCGGATGAGGAGTGCCAGGTAACATTGCCATCTGTGCATCTGAAAGACTTTTATATACAGTAACAGTTTCTTCCAACGTAACCATCTTGTCCCTATCGCCCAGCATGATTAAACAAGGGACCTTTATTTCTTTATAGTCTTCCGGTTTAAGGGGATTATCCCTGCCCATTTCTACCAGCATATCTGCTGTCCGTTGCAGGACCTCTTTCCAGTCATTGGGCGCATGCATGGTTTCCTGGGCTGCCGCAAAGGCCGGTACTTTAGCAACGATGGCAGCAGCATCCAGCATTTTGATCTCTTTATTGGCCGTTGCTTCATCCCAATGAAATTTAGTACCAAGTGTAATGACTCTCCTGATAAATGACGGATGATATTTTGCAAGATGCATGGCTACATATCCCCCCATGCTATAACCAAAAATGGTTAATTGCTCTAGCTTATTCTCCTGTATATAACGCAATACCTCCGCTGAAAAAAGAGCTATAGAGAAAGGTTTGTCCGGTAGTTCTTTTCCTCCATGACCGGGGAAATCGAACAGGTATACTTCATAATTTGCAGATAGTTTTTCTGCAATAGCTTTCAACTGGGAAGAGGCGCCGATAGCGCCGTGGAGTATTAGTAAAGATGATTTTATCATATATGAAAAGTAACACTGTTGACATGAAAAAGTTCAATGAATATTTGAATATATTTATGCACCCGATAGTCATCCAGGGATCGTTAATTTCTATACGCCTAAAGAAAGGGAACAACCCTGGTGCCGAAATTATAGTGTAAGCATATGCGCAAGTATTGGTGCGCATTTTTCTTTGCAGGGTGAATAGAACTGCCCATGTTTCCATGCAACTGATTTTGGTGATAATCCCCACCAGAATTCAGCCAGGGCTAATGGTTCCATTTTGTTATGGAAGGCATATTGTAACAGCTTGGGCGCTGCGCATTCACCTGCACCTGCGGGCGGGCTCTTATAGCCGGCATTTTCAAAAAGCTCTACTAAGCTTTTTGATTCGCCATCTTTATTCAGAAAATGATATTGCTCAAAAATCCTGTTTTGTAAGGAGAGGGAATGTGTTTTCCTTAATGTTTTCAGAAGACGGATCTGCTCTTTATGCACTTCCTCTTCAAGCAATTCCAGGGTATTGATTTGCCCGTTCATCTGGGTGAGCTTTGTCATTCCTGCATTCAGGAATCCTCCTTCTTCCATTCCGTCAAAGATGGGAGGAACAAATTTAGCATGGTAATTCCCATTGGCTAATTTACCTGAGAACGCAGCAATATAACCCAGTTCCTGTTGTTCTGTCCGGACTACCAGCACGCCGAACATCTTGCCAATAACTGTACCTTCTGCATCAGATGACAATCCGAAATTGTGGTTCCATTCCCGTTGATGCTGCAGGTGTAACTGTAGCTGCTCCGCTGCAAGCAGGCATAGTGGATGCTGCTCATTATCCAATGAAAAGGTAAGTCCTTCAGCTAATGCATATATCGCCGGAGATGCGTCAAAAGGAGAAAATATGGCATTCTCAGAAACAATGCTATGCATACGAACGTAGTAGTAAATTAATAAAACGCCCCTGGCGTTTTTGTTGGCGGTGCAAAGGTAGTTTATTTACGGTTTCTAAAGGCACTCCATGCTCCTGTACTCCATAATGCCCATGCAATTAAAACAGGCTGGAAAAATAGCCTCATAAGACGTGCAGCATCGCTATTCAGACCAAAGGCAGCTCTGCCATTTACATATTGGGATATATTCCCGGGAAAAACAAGTACAAAAAATAAGGCTGTCCACCAACCGATCTGGACCCGGAACCGCGTAATGAAAATTAATGAAAGACCAGTGATTATTTCTACAGCTCCGGATAGTACTACTATCACATCTATATTTAAAGGTACCCAATCCGGTACCTGTGCCTGAAACTCGTTACGGGCAAATGTGAGATGACCTATACCAGCGAAGAAGAGAAAAGCACCTAATAAGATCCGGAAAATAGTTTGTAGTGTAGAGGAAGGTGTGGGTGATATAGACATGATGAAGACGTTTTTGGATATATTGCCTAAAGATCGTGCCATACGGCTGGCTATGGATAAGCCGCCTCAAATGAGACGGCTGCTAAGTTATATTATAGTATAGAGAACACCACCATCTGTACGGCAACACTAAAAGCTCCATCAGAACCTTTTAGTGTTGCCGCAAATATTTTAAGACAGCTTATTCAGTATATCTTTACCGTATTATTACCAACGGCCCTTTATATATTTTCGTCCTTCCTCCTTCTTTTACTTCCAGTATATAACTATACAAACCCTGATAACATCCTTGTGCATCCCAGTTATTCGCATAATTCTTTGACTGGTAAACCAATGTTCCGCCCCGCAGCAGATTATAGATGAATAACTTTGAATCGGGGTAGTCCTCCAGTCCACGAATCACAAATTGATCATCCTTCCCATCTCCGTTAGGTGTAATTACATTCGGGATGATGAGTTTACCCCGTGGACAATGGGTGTATGTGCGGTCATTATCTTCGATGGAAACAACAACATTTGTCACGGGGCCTACCGGATAAGACAAATTAGCTCCCCTGGCGCTATCCGTTACTATATGAATATACTCTGTATCTTCAACTTCATTGTCATTAATAATAGTTATTGGGATAGTTGCACTATGCTGGCCAGCAGGAATAACCGCATCAGGTATCGTAAAGTCAGTACCAGGTGTGGCGGTAGTTCCGGAAGGGTCTATATGATAACTTACCTGTACATCTTCTGCTGCAACTAAATCATCTGCATAAGATAATGTCATACTTCCCGGTGTTCCTCCTTCTTTTCCATTCACAGCACCGGCAATAGTAATGTTCGCTGAATCATTATCAAGGATGCGGACATATGACGCATTATTACCTGAATAGTCAATCGTTATCCCGGATGGAGTAGTTATGTTGCTGATATGTATTTCAATTAACTCATCCCCTTCTATGATATTATCATCCAATATAGGTACAGGTATCGTTGTAACGCTATAACTTGTATCAGCAACCGGAATTACAACGGTTTGCGGTAAAGTATAGTCAGTTCCATTCATAGCCGAACCTGTCATTGTCAGCGATACAGTAAGTGGTTCTGTAATAGCTAAATCACCCACTGATTGCAAGCTAAGTGCGAAGCTTCCCGGATTACCAGCACTGCCTTCCTTTCCAGGTTGATCCAGGCTATATACTGGTCTGACAATACCATGAGCAACAGGAATACTATCATCATCAAAGATGTAAATGGTATCCCTTCCGAAAGCCGTATAGGTAAAGTAGTCATCTTCAGCGCCATAAGCGCCATAAATATCCAGTATAATACGTTCCGTATCTTCTTTCTTGTAATCATTAAGAATATTTATAGTCGCGGTTGCACTGTGCTGGCCAGGATTGATAACAATGGTTGGCATGTCAAAATCATCCCCATCTGCAGTAGTACCGCTTCCAATCTCTGCATCAATTGTAATGGGTTCCGAAGCAACATAATTTTCAGACAAGCTAACAGTTACCGTGGCATCCCTGCTACCTTCTATTCCATCTGTTTTACCTGTAAAAGTAATATATGCGTTGTACTCATCATCATCCAGAATAGCAAAATAGGCTGGTCCTTCAGGTAAATTCACCGTAGCCCCGGATTGAGCGATGGCGCTTTGAATTTCAATAGCGAAGGTTTCAGTATATTCCAGTATGTTGTCATTAATGGTATGTACTGGTATCGTTATACTGCCACTTCCGGCAACAACCGGGATGGTAACTGTTAAAGGAATGGCTACATAATCCACTCCTGCCTGCGCCTTCCCTGTTGCGGAATAAGTAACGGTCACAGAGTCTGTCGCGGCTAAAGGTCCATCAACAGTTACATTAATGGTAAAACTGCCATCTGCTCCATTTTCTGTTGCAGATTTAATATTGCTGAATGAAACATTATAATCAGCAAAACGGACGGATTGTTCTAACTGATGCCGGAAGTCGGCAGTTGTGAAATTCCAGTGGGGAATACCGGCAGATACGGACATGTTGTTACATAAAAACAGTAACACTGAAAGTAGTGATGGTTTCATAAAGAGAAGATTTATTAGAGGGTACGTGAAATATGGTGACTTATCGGGGGCGGGGAGTTCGCAACATAAAAAATGGGAGTGTAAAATTGTGCATAAGCCTGGTATTAAGGTTAAATACACTTCTTATTATCAGCTAAAGGGCTATAACCTTAACTAAGGTACAGGATCTTAATGAGTTTATTTTTACTCGATTAAGTAAGAATATCATAGTGAACTTCGTTCCAAAAGCCTTCATATTGTTGAGAGCGTTGAAAACTTTTATATCTGCTTTACAAACACGCTCACTATGCAGCATTAAAAAGAATATTAAATAACAAATAAGTCCAAAAGATTAGACGGCAAAACACAGGCCCCTCCGGAGTTCCCTTCATACGAGATGAAGGGAACTCCGGAGAGGCCTGTTAAGGAGGATATAAATGTTGCTACAAACACGGGCTAAGGAGCCCGTTATGTTTATCTTATCTTTTTATCTACCAGTTTACCCATTTCTTTACCAGCTTTCGCATATGCTTCACCGATACGCATACCAGCATCAAACTGTCCTCTTCCTCCTTTCACTTCATCCATCAGGATCTTGCATAAAGCTTTCTTCATGTTAGCGGGATCATAGATAGATATTTCAATGTTTACGACTGCTGATCCGGAAGAGATACCTACATTATAACCTGGCTCAATGAACTTGGTTTCTACGACCATTGTATATTTAGCGGGTACATCTTCACCTACTTTCAATTCACTGTATTTAGAGAACAATTCAATGAATCTGGGTTCGTAATGTTTTTTCCTGTCGCCCAGCCAGCTTTTTTCCCATTCGTCGCCTTTACCAGGTTCTTTTGCGTCTTTTTCAGCTTTTTTCTTTTTGATGTAGTTGGCTTCTTTTCCTTCATTACCAACGGTGAGTTTATCATATACGAAGGTGATGTTGATGCTGGAGTCTCCTTTTAAAAATGCAAGATCTCCTTTAACAATGTCCTGGGCCTTCAACGGTCCTGCAATTGCTACTATGAGCAATGCTAATGCTACAATTTTTTTCATGATGTAAGGTATATGGGTTGTGTTGTCCGGGCGTAAATATAGGATTTCGCAGGATATTTTAATATCAATATTGATAGCTATCCTTTTGATGACTGCTGTTTTAGTGTATGTAAATCCAATTACAACAGCAATTCATGAAGTAACCCGCTTATGATAAAAATCATGGAAAGTGCTGATCAGGATTAATCTTTCCCATACATGGGGTGAATATCTTTGTCTTACAACAAGAAGATCTCACATTTTAAAATATTAACCATGTTACCAAAAAAAATGAAGGCGGCCGTGCTCCATGAATTCGGTGGAGCGCTCAAGATTGAAGAAATGCCTGTGAAAGAACCAGGCGAAAACCAGATCCTTGTGAAGGTTGTCTCCTGTGGTGTATGTCATACAGATCTTCATGCCTGTGAGGGAGATTGGCCTGTGAAGCCTAAAACCCCGTTAATTCCGGGACATGAAGCGATCGGTTATGTAGCAGCCCTTGGACGTGGAGTAACAAATATGAAAGAAGGGGATATTGTAGGTGTTCCGTGGTTATTCAGTGCTTGTGGTGGTTGTGAATACTGTATCACAGGATGGGAAACTTTGTGTGAAAGCCAGCAGAATGGTGGCTATAGTGTAGATGGTGGATATGCTGAATATGTGGTTGCTGATGCCCGTTATGTTGCTCATTTTCCAGCGGGTATTAATTTCCTGCAGATGGCCCCTATCATTTGCGCGGGCGTAACGGTATATAAAGGTTTGAAGGAAACAGATACCAAACCCGGTGAATGGGTGGCTATTTCAGGTGTGGGAGGATTAGGACATCTGGCAGTGCAGTATGCTAAGGCCATGGGGCTACATGTAGCGGCCATTGATGTGTCGGACGATAAATTGAAACTTGCAAAAAGCCTGGGGGCGGAGCTGACTGTCAATGCCCGGGAACAGGATCCTGGAAAGTACCTGCAAAAAGCAGTAGGTGGTATGCATGGCGTATTGGTAACTGCACCTTCTCCGATAGCTTTCAAACAGGGATTGTCTGCGCTCAGACGCAAAGGCACTATTTCCCTGAACGGCCTGCCTGCAGGTAGTTTTGACCTGCCCATCTTTGACACTGTCATCAATGGTTATACTGTAAGAGGATCTATTGTGGGGACAAGAAAAGACATGCAGGAAGCGGTGGCTTTTGCGGTAGAAGGTAAAGTTAAGGCAACCGTTCATGCCGCTAAGATGGAAAATATTAATGCTGTGTTTGATGAAATGAAGAAAGGAGAAATAGACGGCCGTATTGTGCTGGATATCTCTCAGCCCTGATCTCATTCCTACTTATCCATCATCATACATAAACGGGAAAAGACGTGATTATTCATGTCTTTTTCCGTTCTATCCCTTCAGGAAATCCCCGTCAATGATCATCAGTTTTACCCCATTGGCAGATACGGAACGATGAGAGCTCAGTTCATCTGAAACAATGTAAGTCATTCCCATGGATAAGCTGATGCTTTCGCCATTTTGTAATTCACTTATAAATTCCCCTTCTAAACAATGTACGATATGTCCTTTCTGACACCAATGGTCAGCCATATATCCCGGTGAATATTCCACTATCCGGATTCTTAATCCCGGGAATTGAAGTGTTTGCCAGTAAGCGGTGCCGGTTTCACCTGCATGTACCGTTTTAGGGATTTCTGACCAGTCGATCGTTTGAAAGGGAATACTTATACTCATGGGTGTGAATGGTTTTAAAACGTACCGTAAAAATACATCAATGCGCAATAAATGGGATAATACTTATAAATTCAGCATTATGCAAAATGAAGTTAACAGACGGCTTATAAAATAAAATGCTCATGATAGCTACCGCAATAATAATTGGTATTCTTTTACTGATACTTATCATTCGCAGATACAACTTATCCATACAGTTTAGTAAAGAAGTAAAGAACCTGTTTGCTATATCAACATCCATTTCAGGCAACAAGTTTAGTTACGCCCGATTAACCGGCTTGCCAGCACCTGTGCAACGATATTTTAAGCTTGTCTTAAAGGACGGGCAACCTTACATCAGTTATATAAGACTATTACACAACGGACAGTTTAAAACCGGCTTGGATAAAGATTGGGTAAGCATAAAAGGTGAGCAATACTTCACTACTGAAAAGCCCGGTTTTATATGGAAGGGTACAACCAGCATGTTTACTGCCTGTGATAGGTATATAGCCGGTAAAGGAAGGTTGGTCGTGTCGCTTTTCTCTCTTTATAATATAGTTGACGGCCGGGGGGAAACATTTGACCAGGGAGAATTATTACGCTGGCTGGCAGAAGGAGTGTGGTTTCCAACGAATCTGTTACCTGGTGAAAAATTACATTGGACCTCCATTAATGAAAATACTGCAAAACTTACATTTAACTATAACGGTCTGTCACTATTTTACATTGTAACTTTTAGCAATACCGGAGAAATTGTACAATTAGAAACGAAACGGTATATGGATAAAGAGAGGATGGAAACATGGATAGGTAAACTAAACGATTATAAAGAGATCAATGGTGTACTGATACCTACTGCAATTGAGGCAGTATGGAGATTGGAAAAAGGAGATTTTAGTTACGCTAAATTCAGGGTGACCAGTATAACATATGATCGTCCTGAAATGTTTTCATAGGCAGGTCTTCCAAATTATCGCGCCGATGACGTATCCATCAGGTATCCGAATAAAACGAACCTGTACTTTCGATACAGGTTCGTAATCCTCCGTGGTACGGATTTATCTGAAATTGGTTAAATGATCTTATTAACCCCCGGAATTTTTACCAGTATCTTACCTAATAGAATAGCACTTATAACTGCCAGTGGCGCCACTATTAATAATTTTAATGCAGCATCTGTATGCCAGTCGGCCAGCAGTAATGAGAACACAACCAAAGGCAGTGGATGAAAGATATAAATAGCAAATGCTTCTCTTGATAACAGGGTAGAGGGCCCATTCCATTTATATTTGAAAATGCCTGTCATTGCAACGATAATAGAGACCCCGGTTACCTGTTCCCAGATGCTGTACATAAAGGAAAGCATATTCCATCCTCCCTGGAAATTGGCAATAGGGCTGTGCCAGATCGTTCTGAGGAAGAACATGGTGGGGAAGCCTATAATGACCATCAATATGGCAATCCATCTGAAGTTCTTTGCAGTACTATATTGCAATTGCTCTGCCCAGTTATTACGCCTTGCTATGATACCGATGGTAAATAAGGCAATATACTGAGGGAAGTGTCCGAACTGAAAGCCTACAGGATGTAATACCCAGCCTACCGGGAATACTAATCTTACAAGAAAGCTGATTAATCCAAGGCTGATGGCAAATAACAATATCCGCTTTGTTCCCGGCAACGGACTATCACCTGTTTTTATATTCCTCAGTGCTATAAACAAAAAGGTAAATACCAGCAGCGCTGCAACAAACCATAACACGCCAAATTCTATCCAGTTATCATAGCCCTGCAGGTATTGCAGATAGCTGATCGGATGATCGTGATGATACACAAGATAACTCATGAATGGAGATAACAGCAGGGAATAAAATACCAATGGTATTCCGAATCTGATTAACCGGTCCTGTATAAATTTCTTTGTTCCTTTTCGTTGTAAAGAAGGTTCTGTGAAATAGGCAGATAGTAAAAAGAAGAATCCCATAAAGAAAGACTGGTTGGTTGCCACGAAAACCGTCATTGCAATCAATGCACCTTCAATAGTAGTAGGTTGCCTGAAATACCATCCGCCGGGTGCACCATAACAAACGCAGACGTGATGAAGAATTACGAGGATGGTAAGTACTACTTTAATATGATCAAGGTAATTTGTACGGGACGATTGCATAGCTGTATATTTATTGATGGTGAAATTACTGTACTTCCGATATTTATGCTATATCTTTTGACAACAGGGCAATAATCGGGGATCAATGATCATTTCTTATCCCCCCTCTATATGTAATAAAACTAAAAAGGCTCCAGTCAGGAGCCTTTTTAGTTTTATTACATATTTTTAACCAGGTGATTGATTTTTCTAAACAGACACTGAGGTGTTCTCTGCCAATTTTTCGAAAGGTACAAGGTTTTGTGCTTTCAATTTTTCCAACAAAGTATCTGCGTACCTGTGTGCATAGCGTTCTTTAACATCCACCGGAATTTTGGAGTAAAAGTTGTCACGTTTTTCCCATTCTTCATACTCCTCATCTTCCTTACCAGGCCGTTCAACGACTTCTAAATAATGTGCATAATGACCGAATTCATGCAATAACGTCCGGTATAACTGGGTGTTCCTGACAGTATTAATATCGAGCTTTGAAGTATAGCCTCGTTTATCAACTATAAATTGATGCCCATCCGCTTTAAGGCGTTCCAGCTCCGCCTGCGCCTGAACGGAAAGATTTTTCTCCCAAAAGAACCTTTTATTACAGTCCATCACTTCAAGAATGATGGCGGGAGAATAGTCATTTTCAAATTCATAAGAGTATATTAATCTTCCCCAAACCGGAGATATAATTTCTTCTTTTCTTTTAGGTTGCCTGAAAACTATATATTTTAAACTGCCATAATCAGTAATAGGGACATGTTTGATCATGTTTTCAACATCCTGTATTGAGCAGGCATGCTGGGTAGACAAACGCGTTCTTTCGATTATAAAAGTGAATGCATGGCCATTGATAACCTTCTCTACTTTCTGGTAATGGTCCAGGCGCTCAACGAAGGTCAGAGAGACGAGGCAGGGGCTGGGGATCGTAAACTTATTATTTTTTCCGTAGCCTTGTTTTGAGGTGCCAATATTTCTATTTCTTCTAATGGGATTTCGCATTTTACAATAGATGAATTATTTATAATGGGGATACTTACGATTACATTTTAATCCGGTTAAGCAATCCCGGTACCTGAAGAATATTGTGAATGGTTACTACTTTATTTTATCATTATGTATAATTTATTAGTAAACAACTGGTATTTATAAGCCATGTATAATTTATAGCTATAAAGATATGGGTTAAACGGCTTATTTTGTCGTAATAGCAATCCGGTTTACATTGAACGATTCAAATTTAAGGCATGAAGGATATTCAGGAATAATACTATTGCATTTTTTGCTGAATATCTTCCGCGTTTAAACGCACCATTCCATCATGGAAACCTGTACTTTTTCGCGGTAATTAGATTCATATGAAGTATATAAGTCAATGTTTTATTATTTATTGTTTGAACAAACCAGCAACTTTATATACGTTATCACCTTTTTAATCTCTCTTAAGTTAGTAAATTTGCGTCGAAAAATACGATATGTCCTGTTGTCGAATGGGATATTTCGTTCTTTGATCATACCATATTAAATTCTATGAAAACCAGGAAAAAAGTACTGTTTGCATTACCCATGCTGCTGAGCATTTTGTCATGCTCTAAAACCGAAAAATTTAATCTGTCACAACCGGAAAAACTGGCAGAAACGCAGGCTAAGGCTGCTATTGATTACAGAGCAGAGATGCGGAACTTTGTGATCGGCATCAGCCAGTATGCAAAAGCACAGAACCCGCAGTTTGCCATTATCCCGCAGAATGGGATAGAACTGATTACCACCAATGGAGAATCCAATGGTTCGCTGGCACAGACCTACATAAATGCTATTGACGCGGTAGGCCAGGAAGACTTGTTCTATGGCTATAATGATGATAATGTAGCCACACCTTCCGAGGATAATCTGTATATCAGAGGATTCCTTGACAGGATCAAGACCAGCAAAAAAGTGCTCGTTACGGATTATTGTTCCAGTAAGACGAACATGGATAAGTCCTACAGTTCCAATAACACCAACGGTTATATTTCTTTTGCTGCGAACCACCGGGAACTGAATAACATTCCCACTTACCCGGCTACGCCCTATGGTGTGAACAGCAATAATATCACCAGCTTGTCTCAGGCAAAGAATTTCCTGTACCTGATAGATCCGGGGAACTATTCCAGCAAAACGCAGTTCATTAATGCAGTAAAGGCCACAAACTATGATGTGATCCTGATGGACCTGTTCCTAAATAATACTGAATTTACTGCGGCAGAAATTGATCAGCTTAAAACAAAGGCTAATGGTGGTAAACGCCTGGTGATCTGTTATATGTCTATCGGAGAGGCTGAAGATTACCGTTACTATTGGAAGAGTAACTGGAAAGTAGGTAACCCGCCATTCATTGTAGCAGAGAACCCTGACTGGCCAGGCAATTATAAAGTACAGTACTGGAATACCGACTGGAAAAGTATCATTTTCGGTAATGATACTTCCTATGCGAAAAAGTTGCTGAACAGTCATTTCGATGGCGCCTATCTTGATATCATAGATGGCTTCGAATACTTCGAGGGCAACTAAGGATATTTCACCTATTTATTAAAATGATGCAGTGTGTTTAGTACTACTGCATCATTTTTTATTTCATCTTACCACGAATCTTGTCCTGTGTAGATGTAAGGAGGTTGATAGATTGCAGCAGGCGGTCATATGTTGTACCGTTATCAATCGCCATCTCTTTCTTCGTTACCGGTAAACCGTTCAGGAAAGCCTCCAGGTAGGACAGGAACTGGTTTCCTTCCCCGCTCAGCACGTTATAGATCTGATCGTTCAGGCGATCTCCTTCCGCCCGTAACTCATTATTTGTAAGGTCCGTAACATTGCGCATCTGCCTGATCACTTCTCCCATCTGGTTCTTCAGCAGCTCCAGATTTTTCGGGTCTTTGTTACCCGGAGCAATGTTTTTACGGAAGATACTATCGGAGAGATTTTTCCTTGTCTTCGCGTAAACGGTGAGTTCGCGTTTAAAAGCATCCAGGTTGCTGATAAGCTCGTTTCCTTTTTCGCGGGTGAAGTATTTATCTACGTCTGCATTGAGGTGTTTGGTCCAGTTAAGCAGGCTCCTGGAGACGTCTTCCACGGGTACCGATTGTGCAGAAGCGCACGTAACACTTAGCAAGGTGATGATCAGGGTCAGAAGGGGACGGAACATCATTTTTTATTTAAAAATAAGAAATCTTCCTTTGATGAGGGCCAGCCATTCTGCAGCTGTACATCCGTTACTACTAAACCTGAACCATTGCCTGACAACCTCATGCATTTAATGATTTCAACACTTCGTATACAAGGAACGCCGGCCATATCAATGCTTTCAGAAAACCCAGCACCCCAGGCAGGAAACCAATAGTATGAGAAATATAATATATTGCTGCTCCAATAAAGCCCATTCCGTATAAAGCGCTGTGAGGTGCATGACCGGGAATCTTATCTTTCATAATTTAATTTTTGAATAAAAATCTCAATAAATCAGCGAATGAAAAATGAGCAGGGTCAAAGGCGTTGCTGACGCTTATCAGCAATGTATTGATGAGCTTCTATTGTCCTGTTCAAGAATATTGTCTGCCTGAATTAAGAGTCGCATGTTAACAGGTTCCGGAGGACGATAATTATGAAAGAGGTTGTAGCAAAAATAAATAAAGGGTCTGAGAATCGTCTAATTGGCGATAAGTTCTCCATCAGGTACCTGAACAAAGAGGGCCTGTATCGAACTTACGATACAGGCTCTTTATTTTTTTGGTGAAACACCAGGAAACTAAAATCAATTAAACGACTGCCGGAATGCCAGTGGAGTGAAATTGGTTTTAGACTTGAAAAGCTTGCTGAAGGAAGCGAGATGTTCGAAGCCCAGTTCATATGCGATTTCGCTGACAGACAGATTAGTGGTCGACAGCTTCTCCTTGGCCAGTTCGATCAGTTTATCATGCAGATGTTGCTGGGTGCTCTGCCCGGTGAGCGTTTTAAGCAGTTCGCTCAGATAATTGGGAGATACATGCAGGGCTTCTGCGATGTAAGCCACGGTTGGCAATCCTTGTCTGGCTAAATCACCACTGCTGAAATAGGTAGATAGTAATGTTTCCAGTCTTTCCAGTAGTTCACTGCCGGATGCTTTCCGTGTAATGAACTGCCGTTGGTAAAAACGGTCTGCATAAGTGAGTAATAATTCCAGCTGGGCAACGATCACTGGCTGGCTGAACTTATCGATGCGGTCATGATATTCCTGGGCGATATGATGAGCGATACCGGTTAGCATCGTTTCTTCCTTATCGGAAAGATGCAGTGCCTCGTTAACAGCATAACCGAAATATTCATACTTTTTAATGGCTTTCGCCAGTGGTGTGTTCCATAACAGATCCGGATGAAAAAAGATCATCCATCCCGATGGTTTATGCTGATGACCAGGTTCGATGTTTACGCTCAATACCTGCCCAGGTGCCATAAAGTGAAGCACCCCCTCGTCAAAATCATGCGGCTGTTGTCCATACCGCATTTTCAGGTGGAAGTTCTTTTTCAGGGAGATCGAATAAAAATCAAAAATCCTGTTAAAAGAACCCGCGATCAGCGGCTTTTTCAGTGTTTCCAGGTCAACTACGCTTATAAGCGGGTGTTCCGGTTTGGGTAAGCCGGACGAGTGGTGGAACTCGCTGATGGACCTGATACGGATAAGCGGATTATTCATGACGACATAATATAACGCTAATTATTTAAAGTAGATCCCACTGGCCAGGTCTTCCGGAAGTGATGGGTGAGAGGGGTGCCATTGAAGGCGTTCCTGTGTCCATTTACTGGATGCAGGACAGTTCAGCTGCACCATGCCAGCAAACCAGCCAAAGTGGTCTGGTGCCTCATCCGGAGAGATGGATACCACTGGCAGGTTCAACTCCCGGCCAATCGCTTCTGAAATAGATTTGAGCGTTATCGCTTCGTCCCCCACAGCGTGGTAACGTACACCTGTTTCACCATGTTCCAGTGCCAGTCTGTATAAGTGTACTGCATCCAGGCGATGAACTGCGTTCCAGCAGTTTTGCCCATCACCAACATAAGCGACTACCCCTTTCTGACGGGCAATATTCACCAGTATCGGCACAAAACCATGCCGGTCGCCTTCACCGTGAACGGAAGGAGATAAACGGATTGCCATGGCACGTACGCCCTGCGATGTAAATGCCAGCCCTGCGCCTTCAGATACCCGTGGAAATTTGGTAACATCATGTTGGCTCGCCATATCCTCAGTGGCTAGTACACCTGGTCTTACCAGCCCTGTGCCTGAAGTAAGAACAAATGGCTTACCGGATCCTGCCAGCACCGAACCGATGGCTTCAATAGCCAGTTTATCCACCTCGCAGACTTCCTTAAACCGTGAAAAATCATGGATAAAACCCGCATGGATCACCCCATCTGCAGCAGCAGCACCACTGCGCAAACTGTCTAAGTCTTCCAGGTCTCCGCGCTGAACTTTTGCCCCTGCCGCAATCAGGGCATTGGCCGAAGCATCCGAGCGGGCGAGTCCAAGTACCTGGTGACCTGCACCTGTTAATTCTTTAACGAGGGCCGTGCCGATAAAGCCGGTAGCCCCTGTAACAAATACTTTCATAAGTTTCTCATTTAATGATACAAAGGTCTATCAACTTAAAACGAATGATTTTGCCATTTCTCCGTTTTCTTTAGCCGGATTTAGGAAAATCAGTAAACCCCTTTTGACCTCCGGTATCGATTTCTCCTCCGGTAGCAAAGTGGTAGGAGAAAGTTGATGTTGGAGATTGTTCGGGGATTGTTAAGGTTTAAATCTTAACACTTCCCGAACACACTCTAACCAAATTAAAACTTCTGTTAAATGATGGGTCTGTGTAGATAAGTTACCCACATTGGGCTTAATTTCGCAACACGAAGTGAAGGAAGGGCTGCATACCCAATTGTTGAAAAACACCTCCACTTTGTCTCAATAAGCTACAGTTAATCCTGATTTATATTTAACCCTCGTAGCATGCTTATGAGGATACAATTAAAGATTTAAATTACGTTCATCTCATACCTGTAATAATGTTTAAGTCCTGGTTACTATTATTTATTTCTCTTATAGCCTGTTTTCATTCTGTTGCGCAGACAAATACTTTTCAAACAAGTCATGGCCAGATCATCAATGTCCGTAATGACGGGATATATGTAAATGGAAAGAATTTGTATCCGCTGGCTCCCAATAGTGGCATTTATGCAGACAAACGAAACAGGCTCATTGAAAACGGTGGATCAGTATTTCTATTCATACAGGTAGATGGAAGTCCTAACAGGGAAAGACTATATGGATTCAGGATAACTAATAATAAAATAGATTCTGTTGTAGATGCAATCAGCTCTGATATTCGTGACTGGGATGGAGATACATATCTTGAATTTGGCGGCGCGGATCTAACAGAAAGATATCCGGGTAAAGACTCCATGTACTATATACCTTCGTATTATTATGAGATCAGGGATGGTAAAATTCAATATGATCCTACTCTTACAAAAAATATGGACATTCGTGAAAATGGGATTTATCTTTATGATCAATTGGATTCCGATGGTAATTGTTGTAAAGTAATTCCTATACCAGCGAAATTGGTGGACCCTCTCATCATAAGTGAAAGAATTGATGGCCCGGCAAACATCAGGGATGCAATAAGTGGCTCACTTTTGTTTGTCTTAAATGATGATGTTCCTGTAACAACTGCTGAAGAAGTAAACAAATGGTATGAGATTGGTCTTGTGTTAGATCTGTCTCCTGCGCAATATACATCCTCCCTGATTGAAAAAGGAAGCACATTGCATGTAAATGGTAAAGTAGTCGGCATGGCAATGGCAGATTTAAAACTGCAGGAAGTATTCAATGACAAAAATAAATTAACAGGCGTACTAACAGGATACACCTCGATACAGAACATAAAGACACAGACGTTACCAGAAAAGGTGCTTAGTGGTATTATCGGGCAGAATACAGCAGGACCTGCTCAGTTAAATGATTTTATAAAAGGGTTCCAGTTTACAAAATCCGCAAGTTGTGGCTACACATCCTATTACCTTGGTGGAGGTGTTACCTATGGGCCAACTGCGCCAATAAGACTCGAATTGTTATTTGATAATAATAAATTGTTTGGTATAGTACATTTAAGAAAGCTGGAATATGAGTATGCGCCTCCCTATAAACTAAACCGTGGTTTCTTTCTCACGGTAATAGGTAGCCAGCCAGAGGGGAAAATAAAGGATTTCATTAAAGAGTTCAATGCAATGATTAACCTGGCTGATTAAGTGCAAAAAACCAGCGGGAGAACCATATTTTTTTTGTGGTTAAATTGGCAGGTGGATATACTATTTATCCAGCTTCTTTAAATCTTTCAAGCGTTTGGATGTTATTCTTGTCGGTTCTTCCTATTTCGCTTCATGTTAGGCAGGCAAATAAAAAAGGGTTTCAGCAAGTCTGCTGAAACCCTTTACTGTAAATGTAATGTTTTAAAATCTTCATACATCTTTAAATTCCGTAGATACCACCTGAAACGGATATCTTTTCTCCTGTAATCCAGGCAGCATCATCAGAAGCAAGGAATACGGCTACTTTCGCAATATCTTCCGGTTGACCAGTACGACCAAGCGGTGTATTGGCAACCAGTTTTGTTTCTGCCTCGCTACCGATAAAACCTGCACTATGAGAACCTTCCGTTTCCACAACGCCGGGTAAAATGGAATTGATACGAATATTTTTCCCGCTAAATTCCTTCGACAAAGAAATTGTAATGGCATCTAATGCCGCTTTGGTTGCAGAATATACCGAGCCCGTTGGAAGAGGCATTTTACCTGCCTCTGAACTGATATTGATGATATTGCCGCCCTTATCACCAAACAGCTTTAAAGATGCCTGGATGGCCAGTAAAGACCCCAAAACATTGATGTTGAATTGCTGATGGAAAGATGCTTCCGATACCTGCTCAATTGGAGCGTACTGGTAAATGCCCGCATTATTTACCAGGATATCCAATGTCCCGAAGGCATTTTTTGTTTCTTCAAAGAGCCTGGCTACATCGGCTTCTTTCGACACATCGCCCTGTACCGAAATAGCAGTGCCACCGTTATCGGTTATGGTTTTCACAACTTTGTCCGCGCCTTCTTTGCTTGATGCGTAATTCACAACAACTTTTGCCCCTTCTGCTGCAAAATATCTGGCAATGGATGCGCCTATTCCTTTTGATGCTCCTGTAACTATGGCTACCTTGTTTTTTAATTTACTCATTTCTCCGTTTTTGAATTATTGAGCTGTAAAGTTAGATTAGGAGAATATATTTCAGTTACTTTGTATCGAAAAGTAACAGTAACCTTGAAGTAACAAAGTAACATATGGAGTGCAAACAAGACTTCGAAACAGATCGCAAAAAAGAAATGATGGCTATCCACGATGCTATGGACGTACTGAACGGAAAATGGAAGATCTATATCATCTCATCTATATGCCATTATAACAAAAGAAGATTTTCTGACATTTTGAATGATGTAGTCGGTATTTCGAACAAGATGCTGAGTAAAGAATTAAAGGAACTGGAAATAAACAAATTGATCAAACGAACAGTTTTAGACACGCACCCTGTAACTGTTCAGTATGAGCTTACGCAACATGGCAAAACGTTACAGACCATAATTAACAATCTGACAGATTGGGGAATGGAACACCGAAAAGAAATTATCGGGAAAAATTAGGACGTGCTGTTTGTTGTCAGGACTTCGTTGTTAATAAGGTAGAATGTACGGCATTGATTACGAAAAACGCTGTAGTTGTTGCCAATCACAATTTATTATGTTAGTAAAACTTCGGTTTCCGGCCCGGATTTTTTGGGTAATGAATCCGTGAAGGATATCTGTATTCGCAGGTAGCAATGGTTCTGCTTCCATTATTGCTGAAAATGTAACTTTGAATTAATTGTAAACATAGTATGCTTGATATTATTATAGAATCCAGGCAGGCGGTAATAACCCCGGGCTTTTCCGTAAAACGTATTCTACCATTCCGGTTAAAGAGAATGATAGGCCCGTTCATTTTTATGGATCATGGGGGACCTATTAGCGTTCCCGCAACAACCAACTTAGATGTATTACCGCACCCACATATTGGTTTGTCAACGGTAAGTTATCTGCTTGGTGGTAATGTAACGCATAGGGATAGCCTTGGTGTAGAGCAACTGATAAAGCCGGGCGAGGTGAACTGGATGACTGCCGGGAAGGGGATAGCCCATAGCGAACGTTTTGAAGACCCGGCAATACTGGCAGGTGGTGGGCTCGAAATGATTCAAACCTGGGTTGCACTTCCCGAAAAGGATGAAGAAGCAGATCCTTCATTTAAAAACTATACAGCGGAAGAATTACCGGTTTTTACCGACAAGGGGGTATGGATGCGTCTGATAGCCGGGGATGCTTATGGATTAACCAGTCATGTTAAGACAAGTTCGCCCTTGTTTTACTTACATGTCGTACTCAATGAAGGTGCCCGGTTTGGCCTTCCAAAGGAGCATAGTGAAAGAGGTGTGTATATCGTTAAGGGTAGTGTGGAAGTGAATGGAGTTACCTATACGGAAGGCAAGCTGTTGGTATTTACTAAAGGTGTAGATCCCCTTATCATAGCAAAGGAAAACACCACATTAATGATGCTTGGCGGCGAACACCTGGGAGACCGGTATATCTGGTGGAACTTTGTATCCAGCCGGAAAGAAAGGATCGAGCAGGCCAAGGAAGACTGGAAACAGGGCCGTATTCTTTTACCACCCACAGATAATAAAGAATTTATTCCGTTGCCTGAAGACAAATCCAGGCCTGCCGGCGGGCCTTCTCCCGGAGCTCTTTCCTGATAAAATTATAAAAGATGTTCCTGCAAAAATCTCTTGACGTTGAAAGATGCAGGGAGAAAATATTGAAAGCGGACTTCAAATCCCGGTTGGATTGAACATCTAATGTAATTTGGTTATTGTGATGATCGCCATAACTCGGAAGGCCGGTCACCAAATCTGTTACTTTCCCATCCTTGTCTGCAACTGAAATCTTACCCCTATGAGAAATATAAAGCCGGTTATTATACCACATGATATCGTTTACCGGACCATTAAGCTGATCGACAAATCGGGTGATCTGGCCGGAAGAATTGATCTTTAATATTTGAGCGGGAGCAAAAGGATCTCCATACACGTATCCCGCTTCTGCTACATAGATATTACCTGCCGGATCAAAATCGATACTTGTTGGCCAGATGAGGTCTTTCATAAATATTTCGGTCTTATATCCGGAAGGGACAATTGCTGCAGATGCATTTGGTGGTGGAACTTTAGCCTGCTCTTTAGGATAAATATCAACTGGTACGGATGGCTTTGTAATAGTACAAGTAGAAAAAACGATAGCAAAGAAAAGATAGCAGGTCCCGTTTTGAATTCTGTTCTTGTCCATAACGAAGGAATTGATATTAGAACAGCAAGAGAAATATATTGTTAACTCAGCTCTATGATGATAATGTTTAATTGCTTAAGCGGATATACGATTATTATAACTGAATGAAAAAACAGGCTTCAAAAAGTGTGCCTGTACAATTTCCCTTCATAGTCGAACTTGTAAATCCTATTCTCCCAATCAGACACAATGATAAATTCATCTGTCAGCCGAAAGCAATCTTGGCCGTCTGGTGTTGTGAATATGTCCGCACCACTCTGCTGCCAAAGAATGTTTCCTCTTTGGTCTAGGCGGGTGATTGTTAGTTCCCCATGAACAATATAGCTGTTTTGATAACTGAAAACTTCAAAACAAGTTGCTTCGTCAGCTTTTGTCTGCCAAAGTAATGATAAGTCAGGTATAGAAAGGCAGAATACGGTGTCTGAGCAGCAAATTAAAAATCTGTCTGGTTCAAAAATAGTTGACTTGTCATGATTTGTTGTGCCGCCACCTATAGAACCAATAATAGCGCTTGTTATAAGATTTTTATCTTTATAAACTTTAATGCCAAACGTTGTGGACAAAACGTATCCGCTATTATCAAAATATACATGGTCATAACGAAAATTGTCAACCGATGCCTGTTGGGAGGTCTCATCGTGAGAAATGTCTATTTCATATTGTCCGGCTATATGCATTGTTGCTGACGGTTTGGTATTGATTGTTTGATTTATACAAAAATCCTGGTAAAGAAATGTATTCTTTCTCCGTGATTCATTCACCTGTAAATAATTACCGGTAAAGAGTCTCTTGTATCCCGGTTGCTGTTAATTCATCATCAACATGAACAGGGTTTTTGCCAAACATAATTAAATTCCTGACTACAGACGTGTATATAAATATTATACTATATTTGTAAGCAGCACTCTCACAAGCGCAGTATTAAGCTAAATAAGAGATACTTATGAAATATTCAGGACTATTAAAACCTATGCTGATCATGCTGGCCATTACATTGAAATCTGCACTGCTATCAGCCCAGAGCAAAGATCCAATTACCGGTATTTGGCATGTAGAAGAGGTAGCCATGACATCTAAGATCCATCCAAATGAGCAGCAGGCCTTTAATATGATAAGAAAAGCATTTCTGAAAAGTACATTTACATTTAAAGCCAATCATCAGGCAGTCGTTACGTCAGATAATCCGGAACTAAGAGTAGAAAATGGCTACTGGGAATATACTGCCGATAAAAAGCTTATTACTATCACAGAGTGGAAGGATAGAATGGCAAAAAAGAAAGGAGTGCTAATGGCAATATTCGTAAAAGATGAAAACGATGGTAAAACATATTTTTATATTGATGAAACGCCTGTTAAACTTAGCGTTAGGAGATAAGATCTTCATACTACTGGATGATAGTACCGTCAAATTCAAACTAATAAATCCATCAGGCTATATTATACGTGTACAAGCATTCTGAGCATCCCTAAAACTATTTTTGAAAAACTTCTACTGTAGCTTAAAAATGCTTTGAATACTATGCGTAAAATAACGGTAACTCTTCTTTGTGCTTTTATTTTATTATTTAGCAACGCTTCATTTGGACAAAACCTGTCTGTAGAAAAATATAAAAGAGATCTTGATACATTGAAAGAAGTACTTAAAAAAGATCATCCTTCGTTATACAGATTCAGGACTCAATCCTCCATTAATGAGATGTTTGATAAATGTTCACGTTTAATAGATAGCTCTACAACAGACCGCGATTTTTACAGGATCATCAAATTAATATTGAGCGGTATCCATGATGGGCATTTAGGATGCACTCCCTCTGATTCTTTGAAAAAATTCTTTGATGATACAGAAAAATGCTTCCCGGTAACATTGATTTTTATTAAAAACAAAGCCTTTGTTGATTGTGACAAAGGAGGCATCTTTCCCAGAGGGACGGAAATAATTTCGATTAATAAGGAAGCAGTAAATACAATCAGGAAAAATCTTTTTGGATATATTGTTTCTGATGGAAAAATTAAAACCAAAAAGTACTACATACTCAATCATACATTTTGGTTTTATTATAATCTGGTATACGGTTCTAAAGATAGGTATCAGATAAAATACAGGAAATCAAACGGGATAATTTCGGAACGTAGTGTTATTGCAGCGACTAAAAACAATATTGAATGTGAGAACCTCCTGCAAACAAAAGATGCAAAGCTGCTTGATTTAAAATACCCTCAGAAAGCTACAGCATTATTAACTATTCGTTCTTTTGCTTATGATGACTTATCAGAAGCTAAAGAAGACTTTGTAAGCTTTATTGATTCTTCATTTAAAAACATAGAACAAAAAAAAATAAAGACACTTATAATTGATCTTAGAAATAATGGTGGTGGAAAAGATATATACGGCTCACTGCTTTACTCTTATTTAACCAACCGGTCATTCAGGTATTATAAGAAGCTTGAGACAACATCAAAACAATTAACAGAGGCTGACCATTCTAATTTGGCAATTCAACATCCCAATCTGCTAAATTTTAAAGGAAAGGTTTACGTACTAACAAACGGCTTAAGTTTTTCTGTAACTACGGAATTTTGTGCAATCGCCCAAAGTAATCATAGAGCGGTTTTCATTGGAGAAGAAACAGGAGGGACCTATTATGGGAATACATCAGGAAGGTTTATAGATGTATCGCTACCTTATTCATCGGTGACCATACATATTCCGGTAGTAAAATACAGCATGAGTGTGAGCGATATAAAAAATAAGGACAGGGGGATAATTCCGGATTATCAGATTATACCAACAATCAAAGACTTAGTGAAAGGAAATGATACCGTTTTAAATTTTGCACTTAAATTGGCAAAGGAAAAAAAGTAATAAAAAAATAAAGTATGGGCTGGTATTCAAGCAAGCCCATACTGATATTAAGATATTCCTTAATGATTTGCTGCTGATTGTCCTGTTGTGATTCAAATAAGATCAGTGATTGACCATCTTCATAGCTCCTTCGCTGTAGCGTTCGCCAACTATAGGATATTGCCTGATTAGCTCATTAATCGCTGTAAGGTCAGCATCTGTCAGATTAACTTCAATCGCACCTATATTCTCTTCCAGATATTTTCTTTTCTTGGTACCTGGAATAGGTATAATATCCTCGCCCTGCGCCAACACCCATGCAAGGGCAAGCTGAGCTGGTGTACAATCTTTGGCGGCTGCAAAGGCAGCAAACTCTCTTATAAGCTTATTATTGTTAGCGATATTTTCCTGCTGATAACGAGGCAAGGTTCTCCTGAAATCGTCGCTGGCAAGCGTGTCCACATTAAGCGTATTGGTAACCAGCCCCCTCGCTAAAGGAGAATAAGGCACAAGTGAAATGCCCAGCTCACGGGTGGTCTGTAATATCTCATTTTCTACATCCCTTGTAAGCAGGGAGTACTCACTTTGCAACGCAGCAATCGGATGTACGGCATGCGCTTTCCGTAAAGAAGTAGCAGAGGCTTCACTAAGTCCAAGGTAGCGCACCTTTCCTTCTTTTACCAGCTCGGCCATTGCACCAACAGTTTCCTCAATCGGGATATTTGGGTCAACCCGGTGGGCATAGTAAAGGTCAATGGTGTCAATCTTCAGGCGCTTCAAGCTCTGTTCAACGGCAACCTTCATCCAGGCAGGAGAACCATCAAAATAGGTTCCGGCAGAACTGCTTGGCCCGGCAACGCCATCCTTAAAACGGAATCCGAATTTCGTTGCGATGAATACCTTATCACGGTTTGGTACGAGAACCTTGGAAATGAGTTCTTCATTGGCGCCATTGGCATACATATCCGCCGTGTCCCAAAAGTTGATGCCCAGGTCAAGGGCTTTCTCCAGCGTCGCTAAACTTTCTTTGTTATCTGTGGGGCCATAGGCAAAGCTCATGCCCATGCAGCCTAAACCAAGCGCAGATAGCTGCTCGCCTGTTGTTGCAAGTTTTCTGTATTTCATGTTATCAATTTGTTCCTGCAAAGGTAGAGATGGCAGCAAAACTCCGACTTATAACCATCAAACAGATCGTTATAATATTCAAACATTCTATCGCAACTGAGTGGGTGCCAAACCGGTGTGCTTTTTAAAGAATAGCGTAAAATAGGACGGATATTCGAAGCCCAGGCTGTAAGCAATGTCGGCTATGTTCCAGTCAGTATGCTGTAATAAGGCCTTAGCCTCTTTAATGATGCGGGCAGCGATATGAGTGGTTGTGGTCTTACCTGTCGCTTCCTTTACTGAACGGTTGAGGTGATTGATGTGTATGGATAAAGCAGTGGCATAATCTGCGGGATTTTTCAGTTTGAGTATGAGCGCTGGGGAATCAATGGGAAATTGTCTTTCCAGCAGTTCAAGAAATAAAGCAGCAACCCTGGAAGAGGCATTGCCATAGGTGTGAAAATTTGTGGCCGGATTATTTTTCATGGCCTCGTGGATGAGCAGGTGCAGATAACTGCGCAATACATCGTACTTATGTGGATAGGTTGAACACATCTCCGACTGCATCTTCAGAAATATAGCCGAAAGTTCGTTCAATTGAACTTCATCCGGAAAGAATATCGGGTTGCAGCCGATCCTGAATAAGGGTGAATCCCGAAGACTGTTTGTCCGTTCGCTATGCTGGATAAAGTCTTCGGTGAAAAGGCAATACCAGCCCGACTGCTGATCGGATTCTGCCTCCCAGGAATAAGGTACTACAGGATTGGAAAAGAGCAGTGCCGGTTGGTTGATCTGTATCCACTTGTCCGCATAATAAATCTTGCCCTTGCCGATGATCAGGGAAACTTTATAAAAATCCCGGCGGCTATAGGGACTAACAACGGCACAGGTTTCTCTGGTGAAGACATTAAAATGGCCAATGCCTGCATTATTGAGAGGAATATCTGTTGCCGCATGACTTGGCAGCCTCTTATAGAAATCTTCTACACTCTCCGTTGTTTTCATGAGACTAAGTTATAAAATTCAAATATATTTCCCGCCTGCTCCCAAATTTAGTTATTGAGCCAACATCCGTGTTTTGTCCCACAATAGCTTAACTGTACCTCTAAGCTAAATCAGAAAACTAAACAATCAGATGCAGTGTATTTATAAGCAATAACAGCTGACAATCTGCTCTTCAAACTGAGTCACTACCGGGGGAAATTGAAGCTGGAAGTAAGTATGATTTTTAGTAACCTAACGGGAATAACTTTAAGGGAAGGATATAACAGACGCTAACATTCCCATTTTATACGCAGCAAACAACCAACCTTATAACAAACATCTTATTCTGGAATACATAATCATAATTGCTTAAATCTATGTACTCAATTTAAGCATCCAGAAAAGATTTATTTAATATCCCGATCAGGATAATTTTTGGATAAGAATAAAATACATTACATTCATGTTAATTACAGCTCCTATAGCTCTGAGTTGCTCCAAATTACCATTAGACTCGCCAAAATCAACTCCATTATGAAAAAAAACATCACAACGCTTGCCAAAAAGGTAGCATCTATTTTTACCCTCTCCCTAACAGCTATAACTGTTGCTAAAGCTGACGTAAACATTTCAACAACGCTGAACACAGATGATGGTAAAAATTTAGACTTTTCACAAAACGTGATCAAGTCAAAGCCAATGCCTATACTGAAGTTAAATCCCCAAAACCTCAGTGAGACCAGGTTTGTGGCTCAACATGCATCACACAGCTCTCATAGTTCACACAGTTCTCATAGTTCGCACAGCTCGCATTCTTCCCATAGTTCGGGTGGTATGTTTTAGTAATCGTCTAATATAGCTTTGCATGAAAAATATTAATTCCGTCAGGAACGGGGAGATTATTGCCTTTATTGATGGCACTATATTCTCCGGAGAAGTAGTGCTTAAGTGTTTATATTGGTTTGGGGATAAGTTTCACACCAATGTAGAACAACAGGATCATTCTACTTACTGTATCACTTTAAGACCGCTGGATAATGCTAATCTCAAAGAGGAAGATTTAGAATTTTATCTTCAAAAGTTAGAGCGGGATATAGTTGATTTTCATCTCCGGGAGATTGTAAATAGTGAAACAAAGAATATAAGAGACTTATTGGTTGCAAAAGCATTCTCTAATGGGGAGTTCGATGAAGAGCCGCCAGGTGATGTTTCGGACCTGGTTGGTTTTGATCCGTTGCAATTAACTACGCAATAAATGCTTGGTAAACATGTTTTCGATCCTGACTTCCTATATAGTTCCAAAGAATTAAAAAAAGTCCTTACCAGTTTTGAAATACAACTGGAACATTGCCTGGATATACCTTGTGGAACCGGGAGAAATATATTCCTTCTGGCTTCTTACTTTAAATATGTAACAGGTGCAGACATCAATCAATCTTATTTGGATAACATTAATGTAAACCTTCTTGAATATCAGATAAGAGGTTTAGTTAGTACAGAAAGAATTGATTTGCAGCATGATATTCCTATCGCAATAAACAATGCTACTTTCATTGCTAATATTCATTATTACAATCACTCATTATCAGCCAGGTTAGCAGGCAATATGAAGAAAGGGGCCTTTCTTTACATAGAAACTCCTGGTTGTGCAGGACAAAATTATAAAGGACTACCTACAGAACAGGAAATCGAATCATTATTTCAAGAGATGGATGTGTTGTTTTATAAAAAAAACAGCTGTAAACCAGGAAACGTTTATATCAACAGTATCGCCTTTAAAGCACTCTTAAGAAAAAGATAATGGATGTTACAGAGCTCACTGTCAGGAATAGGAAATTCAAGGATCATGATTTCTATAATAGCCAGGAATCAAACAATTATTTCCTATTACCTTTTAGATTTCACAGACTTACTAATGAAAAAGAGATATTGGTCAATGAGGTAGGAGATCACCTGATTGTTCCTGCAGGTACGGTTTACAAGATTGTGAACAAACAGTTGAGCAAAGATGGTGATGAGATACTATTTGGAGATCTGATTGCCAACTTTTTTATTTCCGAAAAGGTAATTCCACCACTTATTGATGTATTCGCAACCAGGTACAGAACTAAAAAATCATTCCTGGAGCACTTTACCACCTTGCATATTTTCGTTGTTTCTCTCAGATGTGAACATACCTGTCATTATTGTCAGGTCTCAAGAGTTACACAGAACAAAGAGAAATATGATATGTCAAGAGAGCATATTAATAAAGGGATTGATCTGATGTTGCAATCTCCTTCGCCACATGTAACCATGGAGTTTCAGGGAGGCGAAGCATTATTGGCATTTGAGAATATTATTTATGCAGTTGAACGGACAAAGGAACTGGCGAAAATATTTAACAAGGAAGTGACCTATGTTATATGTACGAACCTTGCCCTCATGAACGAAGAGATATTAATTTATTGCAGGAGCAATGATATTCTTATTTCCTCTTCATTAGATGGTCCGGCTTTTATTCATAATAAAAACCGGAGCCGGCCAGGTCAAAACAGTTATGAATTAGCTATCCAGGGGATTGAATTATCGAGGAGTATATTGGGTAAGTCAAAGGTATCAGCTTTGATGACGACCACTAATCTTTCATTGGAGCACCCGGTTGAAATAGTAGATGAATATTACAAGCAGGGCTTTAGAAGTATGTTCCTGCGACCAATTTCTCCGTATGGTTTTGCTATCAAAAATGAGCTGAAGAATAAATATGATACAGATAAGTTTTTGGCTTTCTATAAAAAGGCCCTGGGCAGAATTTTGGAATACAATCTGAATGGAGAATCTTTTTCTGAAGATTATGCTACAATTATTCTGAGGAAAATTCTTACACCTTTTCCAGTTGGTTATGTAGATCTGAATTCTCCTACTGGAGCAATCACCAACGTCATTGCATTCAATTATGACGGCTCCATATTTGCCAGCGATGAAAGCCGGATGCTTGCAGAAATGAAAGATTACACTTTTCAGCTGGGGCATCTTGACACTCATTCATACGAAGACATCTTTTACGGGGAGAAGGCAATGGAGATAGTCAGCGCCGGAATAAATGAAAGTCTGCCAGGTTGTTCAGAATGCGCTTTTCAAGCTTACTGCGGAGCCGATCCTATTCACAACCATGCTACGCAAGGTGATATGTATGGTTATCGTCCAACCAGCACTTTCTGTCAGAAGAACATGGAAATCATCCGTTATTTAATAGAACTGATGGATAACGACGATAGAATTAAAACAATATTTGAAAGTTGGGTTAAAGCGAGGTATTAATATGTTATTAAGAACAAAAGGCGCTCCTTTAAATATAGAGGGACCAATAGTCGGCCGAATTACCAGAGATCCCGCCAATCAGGATCCTGATGCTATTTTGATCTGCGAAGATACGGTTCCTTCCATTTACAATAATTTTCAGTGTATTCTTACCAGTACAGAAAATGCAGAAAGACTAAATGGATTTCCTTCCATCTTTAAAGTTCCCTCTTTTGAGCATCTGCATGAAGGAGATCTGGTAGTCGCCAATAATGACGGGAATATCAAAACCCTCTACCGGGTGAATTCATTTCACAATACCATCCTGGCTACCGAAAGATGCAACAGTAATTGTCTTATGTGTTCTCAGCCTCCAAAGGATAAGAATGATATTTATCGCCTATACAGCATCTATGAGAAGCTGATTCCACTGATCCCTAAAGATTGTTTTGAACTTTGTATTTCCGGCGGAGAACCTACCTTACTCGGAGATCTTTTCTTTCAAATGCTTTCACAAATCAAAGATTCTCTACCGGATACAGAGATTCATGTTCTTACCAACGGACGTTCCTTTGCCTGGAATAATATTGCAGAAAAGCTCGCCTCAATTAATTATAACAGGTTAATGCTTGGCATCCCCGTTTATTCCGATTATTACCAGGTACATGACTATATTGTTCAGGCCAGGGATGCATTTGATCAAACAATCCTCGGTATTCATAATCTGGCCCGTTATAATCAGAGGATCGAAATAAGGGTCGTTCTCCATAAGCAATCTATTCCCCGTCTGACAAGGCTCGCTAAATACATTTATAAGAATCTGCCATTTGTTGAGCATATCACCTTTATGGGACTTGAATACATAGGATATACTCCCCATAACATCGAAAAGCTATGGATAGACCCACATGATTATATGGAGGAACTTGGGGAAGCAGTAGAATTTCTGGCAGGACAGGGGATGCATGTTTCTATATACAATACTCAGCTTTGCATACTCCCTCAAAATCTGTGGAAATATGCAAAGAAGTCTATTTCAGATTGGAAGCAGAGTTACTTACCAGAGTGTGAGTCCTGCAATAAACTGGATGATTGTGGTGGCCTGTTTACATGGAATTTGAAGAAGCATAGTGAGTTTATCAAACCGTTTAACGAAACTATGAATGAGGCCTATTAGACCAAAAGGATTTAAAAAAAAACTTATCTCTAATGGTTCATTGTTTGAGATTCTGAAAAATATTATGGAGATAATAGCTCTCTTTATAGGAGCTTGCTGGGCACTCTATAATTTTGAGTTAAAAGATGCTCCTGCGTTGGAGAATTCAGTTGCTTCCAATTGTGAGCTATATATAGACTCTCTTGAAGGGAATAAAAATATAGTAAGGTATCTGTTACACGTTAAGAATATCGGTAAAACAAGTTTTGAGATAGATTCTGTGCAGGTAAATGTAGGATTAGGAAGGAGGATTTAAGAGTATTCTCAACAGTTTTAAAGCGATTGGCATCGAACATTGAGTATATTTCTGTGGGATTAGGGCGTTCCGATATAAAACAACTCCAAAATCATCTGTCTGGATTTGAGGAAGAATCCCTATTGGGTAATGTCGAAAAACTTATTAACTTCGGTAAATAAAAGTAATTAACTATGACAGGTGTCAACTTTGTGACCAATGAGAAGGGACAAAAAACAGCTGTTCAAATTTCCCTAAAGCAATGGAATGATTTGCAAAAGGAATTGAAGAAGCTTGAAATCCTGGAAGATTTAAAACAAGCGTTCAGTGAAATGGATAAGCATGGCAAGGGTAAATTGAAAAGCCCTACTACAAAACAGCTATTATCCCAATTATAATACTTCTTATACCTCAATATGCAGTTTGTTTATCTCCCAACGTTCATTAAACAGATAAAGGATCTGGCAAAAAAGCATCCATCAATTAAAGAAGATTTTACCCGGTTGTTAACATTATTAGAAAAGTCTCCACAAATGGGTACTGAATTAGGGAAAGATTGCTATAAAATAAGAATGGCCATTACGAGTAAGGGGAAGGGGAAAAGTGGAGGTGCAAGGATAATTACTTGCGTTAAGATTCTGAAAAATAGCATTTACTTTCTCACTATATATGATAAGTCCGACCAATCTACTATAACAGATAAAGAATTGAAATTTTTTATCAACTATATACAAACAACTTATGAACAATAGCATATAGCAATATGAGATCTATATTATTTGTTAGTTAGGCAAATTAAAAAAGGGGTTTAGCAAGTCTGCTAACCCCCTTTTCTTTCTGTGACACCGTCTGGACAATTCTTGAACCGGTTTTATAAGCATTTAAGAGTGTTCACAATATTAAATGCTATAGTTAGCTTGTAATGAATGCTGGCTAAAGTATAAACTCCTGGTACTCTTCCGAAAGGTCTTTCTTATTCTGCATCTGCCATTCCAGGAATTCCGCGATCGTGGCGATATCCGTCATTTCGTATAATCGCTTGCCTGGGATCTCTATCCCGAACAGCGTCCTAATCCTTCCAAGGATCCTGGTGATCATTAGAGAATTGCCTCCCATCTCAAAAAAATCATCATATATCCCCACTTTGTCTACTTCCAATAGCTCCGACCACAAATCCGCCAGTTGTGACTCCATCTGATTCCTGGGGGCTGTATATTCGCCTCCTGCAGTTCGGGTGATCTCCAACGAAGCCAGACGCTGCTTGTCAATTTTACCGCTATCATTTAAGAACAGTTGGTCCATCGGCACGTAGACCCTTGGTATCATATATTCAGGGAGTTTTTTCCGCATCCCGGCCAGTACAAGTTCCTGGTCAAATTTGTCGTCCTTTACTATGTAGGCTATTAATCGCTGGTCGCTGCCTGTCTCCTTGCAAATAACTGCTGACTGTCGCAAACCCGGCATCTGCTGCAATATATTTTCGATCTCACCGATCTCTACCCGGTGTCCCCGTATTTTTATCTGACCGTCCGCACGGCCAAGATATTCGATATTGCCATCAGGCATCCAACGACCCAGATCCCCAGTCCTGTATAACATTCCGCCCGGCTCAGGGCTGAATGGATCGGGGATGAACTTTTCAGTGGTGAGGGCATCCAGGTTCAGATACCCTTTCGCCACCCCATTTCCCCCAATGCAAATCTCGCCGGTAACCATGAAGGGTAACGGACGCTGCCGGCCGTCGAGAATATAAATCTGCTGGCCTTCCAATGGGACACCAATACTGACCTTATCGCTTTCAGCCAGCGCAAGACTGCTGCTCCAGATCGTCGTCTCAGTCGGCCCATACACGTTGAAGACCTTCACCCCCGGCAACTCTTTACGCAGGCGCTCATACATATTCTTCGTTAATGGCTCTCCCCCGACCAGCAATACCTCCAGGCCGGCCAGAGGACTCAACCCTCCCTCGGGCCAGCATAGTTGGTTTAGTCTCGATGGAGTGACCTGCAACGCCCGGATCTCATGTGCGCTTATCTTCTCAAAAATAGCCGTGGGTTCGTCTTCATCCAGCAGAACGATCCTCATCCCCATACAGAGGGGGCCCAATAGCTCCAGTACAGAAATATCAAATGTATAGTTCGTCAGCGCCCCCATGCATAGCTCCTCCCGGAAGTCCCATTTCGTAGAAAGGTTTGTAAAAAAGGAACTGACATTACGATGTCTGACCATCACTCCTTTGGGAACGCCCGTGGAACCGGACGTGTATATGACATACGCAATGGAAGAGGGGAGAACGTTCACTTGTTCATCTTCATCGGCCGCCGGTATTTCCATACTCATCGCCTCCCGCAGCAACGCATCGCAGTAAACTCTTTTGCAACCTGTATCTTTCAGAATGAAGGCTACCCGTTCCGCCGGCGCATCCGTACTTACAGGCACATAGGCGGCGCCGGATCGCAGAACTGCCAGCAAAGTAACTACCAGTAATTCCGTCCTTTGCAATTGTAAAACCACCAGGTCTCCCGGCATAATGCCTTCCCGATACCTGAAGAATCGTGCAAGATGCGAGGATTGCTCATCCAGTTCGGCGTAGCTTAGTGAAAGGTCCCCATAGAGCAGCGCAGTAGAAGCAGGCGCCCTAAGGACCTGGGAGGAAAACAAGGCCGGGATATTCTCTTCGGGGACATGCCTGGAGAATGGCCTGTTGGTGGCCGCGAGAAGAGAAAGGGATCCTTCATGGGAAAGAGGCGGGATTGCCGCAATCTGTATATCCATATTTTCTGTCAACTGCCGGATAAGGGCCGGGATATATTGCATCATGCCCGCTATAATCGTATCCGGGAAAACATCTTCTATGTAGTCTAATGCCAATACCAGGTCGCCCCCGTCGGCATACTCCAGTAAATGGAAGGCCAGGTCTTCCAACTGCCTCCTGTTGCTGGCAAATTCTATGGACACCTGTGCCTCTCCTAATCTATTTTCATACGGGTTTTTCTGGTAAGAGAATGTAACATTATACAGGCTTTTGTCGGTGTTCAGTTCCTTCAGTATGCCGATCGTGCCGTACTTCCGATGCTTGTACTGGTCCTTTAGTGCCGACTTGATCACCATGATCGATTCCCTGAAAGTCTGATCGTCCTCCAGCTTACAGTACACAGGAAGAACATTGACAAAGGATCCCAGCGTATCCTTAAAATAATGATTGGACCTGTTCATCACGGGAATACCGATAATCCCTGGTGGGTTATTATAGATCTTGTTCAATAACAGGACCAGGCCGATAAAAAAATGATTGGCAGTAACATGGCTCTCTTTGCAACTGGCTTCTATTGACGTCAGATCCGAACGGGATATACTGATCTCCATCCTTTTACATGTTTTAGCCTCCCTGGTCGCGCCGACCGCCAGGGAATCGAACATCCTGACCGGTGAAATATCCTTCAAACTCCTTTTCCAATATTCCCTGTCCTTTACATATTCATCGGACGCTTTGTACCGCTTTTCGTCGAGTATATATACGGAATAATCCCCGACCTTTACCTCCGGACAGGAATCCATACCATATTTCCAGAACCAGTTATACATAACCATCACTTTGTTAACGAAAAGAGACATCGAATACCCGTCAAAGACGGCATGATGCACCTTTAAATACCAAAAGTATTTTTCCGGACCCGTCCTGATCAAGCGGGAGAAAAGCAGCGAATTATCTTCCAATACACTTATTTCCATGTTATTTTCGATCCAGGATATGCACTCCTCGTTCGATCCCATATCTTTCAGTTCCGCGTAATCGCTGTTGATAGCCAGGATCTCCCCTCCGTTGGCAACCGTGCCCGCCAACCTTTCCATCACCGGCCCAAAGAGGCTCCTGCAAGCATTCAATATCGAATCGATAGACTTATACAGCAGGGATATCTCAATAGGTCCTTCGATACGGGCGTATCCCCCAACATTGAGAAGAGCGCTTTTAGGATAAAGCCTTTCTGTTAACAGGATTGCTTCCTGTGTGTCTGATAATATTTCCGGGAATTGACCTGCCAGATATTCGTTCATGTTATTCGCGTTATTGGATCTGTTTTCTATCATGTAATACTTTTCTCTTCATATAACCGCTCTGCGGTGATCTTCCCTTTCATGGAATGGAATGCCCTTGCTCGCCGGGATCATCCTGTTCCTTATTTTGTTGCAGCTGTTCTGCCAGTTCTGCCACCGTGGGGTACAGGAACAGATCGCCAATGGCCATCTCTACTGACAGCTCCTTGCGTATCAACGACACCACCCGTGTGGCCAGCAGCGAATGACCTCCCCGCTCGAAGAAATTATCCCAGATCCCGATCCGCTCCTGGTGCAGCACTTCTGCCCAGATCGTACACAACTGCTTTTCCGTATGATTGCGCGGGCCCTCATATCTTATCTGTAATGATAGTAAGCCCTCCGGGTCGGGCAATGCCCGACGGTCTACTTTTCCGTTGGCCATCATGGGCAGCTCCGGCAATTCCACCAGCGCGGATGGTACCATATATTCTGGCAGGCGGCTTCGCAGCCAACTCATTAAATGCTTCTTCTCAAAATCTTCCACACATACCACATAGCCTATCAGGCGCAACGTACCTTCCCCGTCCGCACGCGCCACTACCACGCATTGCCGCACCAGCCCGCTCTCCTGCAAGACCTGCTGGATCTCACCCAACTCTACCCGGTAGCCACGGATCTTCACCTGCTCGTCCAGTCTGCCCATATACTCCACATTCCCATCCTCCTGCCAACGGCAAAGGTCACCCGTGCGGTACAACCGCCCGGAACCGAATGGGTTAGCAATAAACCGTTCCGCTGTGAGCTCCGGACGATGCAGGTAACCCCGTGACACACCGCTACCGCCTATGTATAGCTCCCCTGGTACTCCCTGGGGTACCAGTTGACCTGATCGGTCTAATATATAAAATTGTTCATCTGCCAACGGGGCTCCAATACTCAGCCGGGTACTCTCCCTGATCAACAGGCTACTGCTCCATATAGTCGTTTCTGTTGGCCCGTATCCATTATATGCCGACACGCCCTGTAGCTCCTCTTTTAGAACTGCGTACAGCTTCTCCGGCATCGCTTCTCCTCCTACCAGCAATATCTTCAGTACAGACAAGCCTTCCAACCCATTGTCCGATCCCGATAATTGCAGCAACCTCGACGGTGTAACCTGTAAAATATCTACCTTCTCCGTATACAGCTGGGATAGCATCCTTAATGGGTCCTTCTCGTCCAGCATTACAACTGTCAGACCGCAGCCTAAAGACAATAGCAACTCTACTACTGAAATATCAAAGGTATACGTTGTCAGTGCTCCAATCCGCATGCCCTGGACCATTCCGAACCGGTCTCCTAAATTCTGCATGAGACTCCTGATATTGCGATGCTCTACTCCAACCCCTTTGGGACGCCCGGTAGACCCTGACGTATAGATCACATAGACCAGATCAGACATACCCACCCCAGTCTCCGGCTTCCGGCAAGATTCCGCACCGATCTCCGCCCGGTCCCCATCCAGCAGGACTACCCGCCATTCACTTCCCAAAGGCAACCGGTCCCGGCTCCCATCGCTGCTCAATACCACCACTCCGCCCTTCGGCCCCTCATCCGGCAGCATCCTCCCGGATCCCGACCCCGTCATGCCCGATGCCGTATCCTCCAGCATATATCCTATCCGATCCCTCGGGTAAGACGGGTCTATCGGAACATAAGCCCCACCGGCCTTCAGGATTCCCAGGATCCCTACCACCAGGTCCAGCCCCCGCTCCATGCAGATCGGCACCAGCGTTCCAACATCTACTCCCAGGCCCCGCAGGTAATGCCCCAACTGGTTGGACCGCTCATCCAGCTGCCGGTAACTAAGCTCCTCTCCCTCATACTCTAATGCTATCGCTTCAGGCTGGCGCTTTGCCTGCTCTTCGAATAAGGTTATCACCGTCTTATTCCGATCATAGACCAGCTCCGTAGCATTGAACCTCTCCCGTAACTGCCGCTGCTCCGTCTCAGTAAGCATCCCCAGTTCTCCGATCGGCGCTGAAGGATCGGACACTACGGAACCCAGGAGTTCAAGGTAATGACCGAACATCCGTTCGATTGTCGACGCCTTATACAGGTCGCTGCAATATTCTATCTTCAGCCTTATACCCTCCATCGTTTCAGTGGCATCAAAGTTGAGATCATACTGTGAAGTAGAATGCCCGTAAAACTCCTGTGTCATCGTCATATCACCCAGATCCAACCCAGGCATCCCATGCTTGTTCTGTAATACGAACAATGCCTGGAACAGGGGAGTACGACTCCTGTCGCGGATCTTTACGACCCTCTCTACCACTTTTTCAAAAGGCACATCCTGGTGGGCATATGCTTCCAGTGTAGTTTCTTTAACAGATTGCAGAAACTCCCTAAAGCCAAGTTCACCGCTGATCGTATCGCGTATTACCAGGAGATTTGTAAAGAAACCTATGAGAGGCTCCAGCGATTCATGCCGCCGGTTGGAAATAGAAATTCCGACTGATATATCATGCTGACCGCTATACCTGTACAGTAATACCTTAAACACGGACAGCAAGGTCATAAATAAAGTCACGCCCTCCCTCTTCGACAGTTGCAGCAATTCTGCATGAAGCTCTTTACCGATATGAAAATATAAATTATTGCCACTCAGGCTTTGCACGGAAGGGCGGCTATAGTCCGTTGGTAAATTCAATGGCTCCGCCAGGTGCAGCCTGCTCTCCCAGTAACGCAAATGCTTTTCAATCCTTTCCCCGGCGACATGGTTCCGCTGCCAGTTGGCATAATCTGCGTATTGTATTTTCAAGGCAGGCAATACCGGCGCCCTTTGTTCGCGATAGCTCCTATAGAACTCCACCATTTCCTTTATCATTACGGCAAAGGACCACCCATCCGATACAATATGATGCATTACAATGACCAGCACATATTCATCGGCTGGCATAGCCAGCAGTACTGACCGCAGCAGACAATCTTTTGAAATGTCGAAGGGCCGGTCCACAACCTCCCTCACATATTTATCAAGGGTCTCCTGATTAGGGATAACCCTGGCTGGATGATATTCCAGACGCCAGGGTTCGGCGACGTCGATCAACTGGAAAGGATCATCCGGACCCGATCTGATAACCGTCCGGAGTACTTCATGTCTCTTCACGATTTGCCTGAACGCGAATTCGATGCCTCCTATATCCGGCTTTCCTTTCAGGCGGATTATTACAGGAATGTGATAGGCGGTGCTGCCATTCAAATGATCTGTGAGCCATAGCTGCTCCTGGTAAAACGATAAGGGGAAACTCTCTTGCCGGGTATTTTGTCTTGGCTTGATATCATATTCATTCCGGGCATCAGAATCAGTTTCGATGGCATATTCCCTTAAATAATCCAATAACTCACCTTTTCGTCGCTTTAGGTCTTCCCTGGTTGAATCGTCCAATACCAGGCCCTTTTTCGTCCACACTTTCAGTTTGTCGTCTGAAAGCGAAACAATAATACCCTTACTCTTCAACAGCCTGATGTAACTCATTATCTCTATCATCTCTGTCTTTGACATATCGTTTTTTATGTGAACTGTGGAATATAGATAGTGGGTAAGCCTGGCAAGCCGGCTCTTTTATATGCATTTTTCTTTCTGCATTCTACCAAAAATCTGGTGCAGGGCTTAGAAACTTACCGGCGGACAGTATAAGATAAGATCAGAGCCGGAGAACGCCGGCACTCTGCCGATAGGAGGAAATTTTATCAGAAATTATACGGAGAATGCTATGTGCGTTCTTAAAAATGAAAAAATGACCACCGGGCATCTCTCTGAAATCGACAGGATGATTTGTTTCCCTTTGCCACATGAAGATATCTTCCTTTAACATATCTTCATGTGCTCCTGTAATCACGGTCAACGGGATATCCAGTGGTTCAGCCTCCTCGTAAACATAGGTCTCAATGGCTTTGAAATCGGCCCGCAATACCGGTTCGAAAAATTTCATGAGTTCCCGGTCTTCCAACAATCCCCCGGGCACGCCGTCCAATTCTCTTAATTCTGCCAGTAAATCATCAGTGTTCAAAAGATGCCATTTTTTACTACCTCGCGAAGGGGCGGCAGGCCCGGGCGTACCTGTTATGAAAATATGCAGCGGCATTGGATGGTTCTTGCTGCGAATATACCTTGCCAGCAAACAAGCCAGTAGTCCACCCATACTATGCCCATAGATCACGTATTTGCGGGAACCGGTGAGCCCCTCTATCTGTCTGTACAAATCCTGCACCAGGCAATCGATATCTGCAACCAATGGCTCCTTCATCCTGGCGCCCCTGCCCGGGTATTCCAACGGAATAATTTGTAAAAAAGAAGGCGCAGATTCTTCATAATTGCGATAAGAATACCTGCTACCGCCGGCAAAAGGGAGGCAAAAACAACTTATTTTTTCCATTACTATAGGATATCTTTACGAACAGGGTTTAAAAATAAGCTTTGATTATTTTCTGTAGTTGATGATAAGAAAAGTGACAAAAAATAATGCTCTCTGCCAGCTATTTGGATGTAAAAATACAGAGCATAAAAAATAGCCGCTATAGTTACTTTTCTATATTTCCCCCGAACGGGACAGCACCTGTACAGCCAAATATACGTTTAACATTTGGGCAGCACGCTATAAATAAATCAGCAATGTCCACCTATTTTATTCTACCAATCTTTATACATAAAATTTCTTACGCACATAGAGGAGGATCATGCTATCACTGGTCTGCTTTTTCCGTTTCCGGTAAAATAAGGATCAGATTGAAAAGTGGGGGATACTGTCCATAGATAAGATATCATTAGCCTGAAAGAGGGAAATTAACTCTGGCAGGAAGCTAAAAATTTAGTAACTTAATAAGGCTTTGAATAAACCCTTTTATGGCAAAACAAGTTAGTATTTTTCGTATCTCAGGCAGATTAGGAAATCAGGTGTATTACTACCGGAAAGATAAAAAGAACCGGAAGCAATACTTAGTACGCCGCGCTCCGGAGACAGTGAAGCAAAGTGCTGCTACAAAAAAAGCAGCAACAGATTTTGGCATCGCCAGTAAAAGCAGTGCGCTGATTCGTAATGCACTGCATGAACATACCCAACACTGTTATGATAACACACTCCATTATCGTTTGAATGCCATAATGGGAAAGATCTTACGTGCAGATGGCAGCCGGATATTGACGGCCGCCAATATGCAATCGTTGAAGAACTTTCAATTCAACAAGGGCGCCAGTATCGATCAATTGTTAAAAGTCACGCCTGTCATCGAAAAAGATGATCAGGATGATCTCAGTATATCATTTCCAGGTACTTTCCGTAATAACCGGAACACCACTCATTTATCCATAAAAGCAATTGGCTTATCCGTCAATTTCACAAAGCATACCACCCAACAGGTACTAAGCGAAACTGTCATAATCAGGAGAGGAGAGATGCATTCTCCTGTTACCCTTAAGCTGAATAAGAACAATAGAAATAGTACGC
>Ga0209258_100167_pt1 | contig 146217 bp, 104 predicted proteins | sample Araplaol_mTSA_r2_FD_184281 | JGI IMG/M metagenome (GOLD analysis project Ga0209258, IMG submission 184281) | Arabidopsis root microbial communities from North Carolina, USA - plate scrape CL_Col_mTSA_r2 (SPAdes) (version 2) | ecosystem: Host-associated > Plants > Roots > Endosphere | place...
TGCAGTATAAGGTTTATCCGGAAGGGTTTCCACCCATCTGTTGAAAGCACTGGTCTGCATATTATGCTTCTGTTGAGTTGCTAAGGGAGTGGAATAATAACATCAGATATCAAAAGAAAAGCTTCTAAAGATTTGTTATCTATCATTTATTTAAGGCTGTCTCTTAGGCAAATCTTCTGGAGAATGGTTTAATTTCAATTAAGCACTATTGTCCGATTAAAAATTCAGTAAAAGGGATAATTCTGAAGGACCTTTAAATTGAGTATGTTCTAATCTACACTTAAACAATAACAATAGTAATTTTTTATAGGAATGGGACATTTTTTTGTCAGCTATTAGCTATGGGGAAGCCGAAAACCATGAGAAACGAGTAGGCATATTACAGTAATAATAAGGTTAGCTTTTATAACCATAAAAAGCAAATGATATTATGAAAAAAGCAAGATTTATATTAACCGCTTTAATATTATTAGCAGGAGTTGGAGGTGTTTTTGCATTTAAAGTCAGTAGATTTACTGCAGATCCTGTTCAAGTTACAACTAATGAGATTACAACTGTGGTAGGTATGTTAACGTATACTGCAATTGCTGGATTCGCTGGAGCTCCAACACTACTTTGTCAACAAGATTTTTACGCTTATTGGTCAGTTAATGGCGTAGCGCTTAACGCATTTTCCACGCTTTTAGCTACTACTGAAATTCCATTTACTGCTCTTGGTACTACTACTACTACTACCACTACTTTTACTACTACTGCCACTATTATTTGTGGACAAATAGTAATAACAACAACTAGAACAACAACAACAACAACAACACTGGCGGAAATAACGGTAACAAGGACGATTCCAACTTGTATTTCAACTATTGGCTTGGCTACTTTGGCATTTTGATAAATTACTAATTCACCATAATTTTAATTAGTAATAGCATGTCTGCTTGCCTATCTGTCTACATTAGTAGGTAAGCAGATTTTTTTATTGTTTATACGATTATTCTGAACATTTTATATGGATGAATGATCAATTAGTATTGTCAGTTAATGTGCAATACGAAAAGGAAATATACAGCTTGAACCTTGTAATATGGGTTAGCCGAAAACCATCAGAAACGAGTAGGCATATTAAAGAAATCATAAGGTTAGCTTTTATAACCATAAAAAGCGAATGATATCATGAAGAAAGCAAGATTTATATTAACCGCTTTAATATTATTAGCAGGAGTTGGAGGTGCTTTGGCATTTAAAGTCAGCAGATTTACGGCAAACCCTGTTCAGTTTACCACTGATCTGCTTACAACCCGGGTAGGTACATTAACTTATGCTGCATTTGCTGGTATCGCAGGTGTTCCAGTACTACTTTGTAAACCAGATTATCGCGTTTATTGGTCACCTAATGGCATAACGCTTGACGCATTTTCCACGCTTCTATTGACTACTACAATCCCATTTACTACTTTTGCTGCTACTACTACTCCTACTACTACTATTACTACTACTGCTACTATTATTTGTGGGCAACTAATAACAATCACAACAACAACAACAACCGCAACAACAACAAAAACGGTATTAACGGTAACAAAGTCTGTTCACACTTGTACTGAAACTGTTGGCTTGGTTACTTTTGCAATTTGATAAAGTAATATGGGTTAGCCGAAAACCACCAGAAACGAGTAGGCATATTACAGTAATAATAAGGTTAGCTTTTATAACCATAAAAAGCGTATGATGCCATGAAGAAAGCAAGAGTTATATTAATCGCTTTAATATTATTAACGGGAATTGGAGGTGCCTTGGCATTTAAAGCCAGCAGGTTTACCGCAAACCCTGTTCAGTCTAGCACTGATTTCATTACTATTAAGATAGGTGGGGCAACGTATGCTGCATATGCTGGATTCGGAGGAGCTCCACCACTGCTTTGTCAATCAGTTAATGGCGTTTTTGGGAACCCGTTTGGAGCAGGCGTAACCCTTAACGCATGGACTACGCTTCCATTTACCATTACAGTTCCATTTACTGCTTTTACTACTACTACTGTTGGTGGACCAACAGTGACGGTAACGCGAATAAGGACAATTCAAACTTGTGTTCAAACTATTGGTGTTGCCAGTACTACATTTTGATAAATTACTAATTCAATCATAGTTTTAGTATGTCTGCTTATCTACCTGTCAATATAGGTGGGTAAGCAGGTTGTTGTTGTATAAACAATCATTCAGAGCATTTTATAAAGCATGAATTATCAACTATTAGAAATGAGTAGGAATATTATAGTAATATCAAGGTGACTTTTATAATAATAAAAAGCGAATCATATCATGTAGTTTCCGGTAGTGCATAGCATAAAAAATACAAATGCATTAAAACTGTTTTTTTAGATGAGCTTTAATGTGTCTGTATTTTTATGCTATGAAGTCTTTTACAATAAGATATTTTGTATTATATGTGTTATCATTATAAACCGGTCTTAATTCCTTTTAAGATGGCAGGTATTCCCTGAGTCATCCATATCGGAGCAGGAGTACCTTTAAGGTAGTGATCAAAGAATTGTTGTTGCCGAATTGAAAAATCCAGGCGATTCTCAAAGCCTCCTATTATATGTTCTTCCTCATCATATTGTAGCATCCATACAGGCTTTTGTAAACGCCGCAAGGCAGTAAATAATTCTACCGACTGGGCAAACGGTGCTGCCCCATCTTTTTTATTGTGCATAATCAGTAGCGGAGTGGTTACTTTGTCAACAAAGAAAATAGGGGAGTTTAGAAGGTACAGATCCTGGTATTGCCAGGGTGTTTTGTTTGTGCCCATGTTGAACTGATTTGTTTCAAGCAGACCATTAAGGCTTTTACCTCCAAATCCAAGTCCTCCATACAAACTAACAAGATCAGACGCTCCTGATGAAGATTGTGCAGCAGCAAAAAGATTTGAATGGGAAATGATGACATTGGTCTCATACCCTCCAAAACTATGTCCCTGCAGGCCCATTTTTGTTGCATCAACATAAGAGAAAGAGGAGAGGTACCTGGCCGCTGATTCGACCGAATTAAGAATCTGTTCTGTTGGTGAACCGGTGAATCGTATGATATCAGGAATAAACACCAGGTAACCATTGCTAACATAGAATGGGATATTTAATGTTCCTTCGCTCAATTCAGGTATTTTGAATTGATACATTTCAGTGCTTCGTTTCTGATAATAGTGAAAAATGACAGGATATTTTTTGTGAGGGTCAAAGTTTTCTGGTTTATAGAGAATCCCAGTTCCTGTACGTCCATCATTCATCTTCCAATGGAGAAGTTCGGAGGTCATCCAGTTATAGTCCTGCTGCGGTTTTATATCAGACAGTTTAGTGAACGTATTGAAATCCCGGGTAACAACAACGTTTGGCGCCTGTGTGGTACTTTGTTGTTCCATCACATATATATCTGCATTTTTTGCTTTGATGGGAGGATAAGGATTATTTGCAAATATATAAGGAAAATAAAACGTACAGGGTTGCATACTACCTGGTCGCAGAAAGGCAGATGTACCTGTTTTTACTTTAATGAAACCGTTATGCATAGCATCGTCCAGAGCTGCTACCAAAATTGAGTCTCCTGATTGGCGGGATTCCAGAGAATTACTCTGCTCAGCGATCCGGAAGGATACATGGTGCGTATTACCATATCCGGCGGTAATATTGACAGGTGTTTTTTTGCCTTTAGGATCCAGTTGCCATATATCATATTTATCATAGATTAAGACAGCTTCATCATTAGCTAACCATCCGGCAATGCCATATGGACCAGGAGCTTCCTCATTGTTTTCTCTTGTATAGAGGATGGAAGGAATCGTCTCGGAAATATTCCTCGTGGTGTTGGCCGCAATTTCATAACTCCAGTACTGCTTACTTAAGGTGTCATACCAGCAAACAAAATGTGATGCCGGGGACAATGATAAATAAGTAAATGCTTTAGGTTGTTGTGGAATTGTTTGCCGGCTGTCATCGTGCAGAGAGACGAGCGAATAAGTAGGTATTTGCTGCTTCTGCCAGTAGGATTCAGTTGTATTCAAATCATTATATACAAGTGCATATTGATTCCCTGGTTTCCCTGCCAATATAGTATCTGCATTTTCAAGTTGAATAACATGATCTGCATTATCTGATGTAATTACTGCTGTATAGTATTTTGGAAAATGCCTTCCATTTATTCTAGACAGCTGTTCAGATTGCAGTATAGGGTCTTTATATGACCATATATCTACCTTATCGGTAATGATGGAACTGTCCGGACTGATATCAGGTTGATTTTTATCGAGTGTAAAAATCAACTGTTTACCGTCGGGGCTGAATGAAGGAGCTCCGGGGCTAATAATAAATCCGGATGCAATACCGGCAGAATGGTTGGTTACTTTAACCAGCGCACTGTCCATATTTTTTTTAAAATAGTGCAGGGTTACTTCCTGTGGTTTTTTCTTTGCTTTTTGGGTAAAGGCCGCTAATGAATTTATTGGCTCACCTTTTTGGGCGGTAAAAGCAAGCTGGGTGCCGGATTTATCAAATGCCACATTTATTGCCTGGCTTCCCTGGCAAATGGTTTTCTGACTTCCATCTGGTAAATTGATCCATATAATGGTACTCTTTGTTTGCAGCAGGAGTGCCGTTCCCTGCTCATTGAACCAGGATTTAATTACATCAGCATATATTTTTTCTTTACCATTTGAGAGATCTTTTAACCACAAGTCTCCTTTCAGCATATAGGAGAGCCATCTGCCATCTCCTTGTTTGGGAATGGAGTACTGAGTGGCCCCGGTTATGTACTGCGGCTCTTCAGTTCCTGGTTTCAGGATACCCACACCTTTTGTTGAGTTAAAAATCAGGAACTTGCTATCCTCTGTAAATGAAGCTTCATAAATATCCGGGATAATTTTTTTATAGCCTCCATCTGTTGAGGTAAGTACCAATGGATTCCCTTTTTCTCCTGAGTAGCATGAGTACCAAACATACTTTCCATCATTGGAGATTTTATAGGAGTTGAGTGATTTCCAGTCCTTATATGTATCATGGTTGATGACTTTTTTCTGTGCCAGTATACTGCTGCAGAAAAACATTAAAAGAATGATGAATGAAATAATTCTCATATTGGATGTTTTATAGATGCTAAATGTTTTCAGGAATAATTAGGGTTGATATTAATGATGTTAATTTATTATATACTGAAGAAAGAGTATTTAGGAATCAGTTCTGAAAATTAGGAGAAAAGAGCATTAAATAAAGCCTGTTTGATGAGACTATTGGATAGTTTTTTCCTCCATATTGTTTCTTCGCCTGACGATTCCTGCCAGACCATTTGTGGGTTGCATCTGCCATGTATTCTGAGTTGTCCGGGAAGTGATTCCCATTTTGTCAGAATTACTTTGTGCATATAATAGATAAAGCTGTGTGATGTAAAATCCAGCACAAAGCGGGCACACCTTCTTTACTCGGTTCATTAGTTGGTGTTTGCATTAATGAGTAATATATTGCCTGCGATAATTCACTGAGGCTAATGCTTCTGTTGAGTTGCGAAAAGAGGGGAATAATAACATTGGGAATTTTGAAAGCAGCAGCCAGATTATATAAAACTCAGGAAATTATTATTTATTTGAATCTGAAAAAATCAAGTTAATATAAAAGTATCAGGAGAAATCGTAATTATTAATCTAATTTCTTTAGCAGTCCTTCCGATGTATATATAGAGCGCAATATCCGTAGCTGATTAACGCATTGTGCAGCATTCACTTATTTTCTTCTTTCGGTTCAAATCTTAGTGGAAGGTATAATAACATTCTAACGGGTTTTCCTCCAATTTTACCTGGTTGCCAAACAGGCATGTTATCAATTAACCTTAGAGATTCGACATTGCATCGCTGACATTCGCTTTGTTCTATTTGTATGTTAGTGAGACGGCCGTCTTCTTCAACAATAAATGAAGTAAGGACTGTTCCTGTGAAGCCAGTTTCTCCCATGGGCCATCTGAGATTTTCTTCAATGAATTCTTTTAACTTTTCATTTCCTCCGGGAAATGTAGGGCGAACTTCCTCGTATAAATTTAAACCAGATAAAAATGTATCGTTAGCAGATACCGTACCAAGAGATGTACATACATTACTGGTCGCTATTAATAATAAAATTGAAAGTGTTAGAAACTTTATTGTTGGCATTGTTTAAAACTTTCAGTGTTTCTTTGCAAAGACAAAAGACAATCATCCGGCCTTTACTGGTATAATCTCTTCATTAATCAGTTTGATTGCCCTGGTTAATTTAAACCAATAAGCTAATGAGCAACCAGGGAAGGCCAACTGCTACACCAAAGCCATAGAGGAAGTCAAGCCAGAAAAATGAACCCAAAGCACCCAGGTAAATGAACCCGACGATTGGCATTATGAAGATTTTGCTCAATAGGGATGCATTTTCATTTTTCATTACGGATGCCTTTAGGGACTCCGCATCCCCTGTACTTGGAAAAGCATGCATGGCAATGGAAATACCCAAGTAAAGCAGGATAAAGTCCAAAGGATTCATTGCATTCAGCTTGTATTGCAACGCAGCAGGTAATGCGATCAGAAATCCCAGTATTGTATTCAGGAAGAAAGGCCCTGTTGAAATGAGGACCGCCTGCGTGGTAGTGCGGGCCTTTTCATGGATTACATAACCTGCCGGATTTCCAAAGCGGAAATAACAAACTTCAAAAACGGGAACCTTGAACCATCTGCAAAAAAGCTGATGTGCCAGTTCGTGAACAATAACGCCAGGAAAAGTGATGAATGTTATAAGAATACCGGGTATGAAAAACATGTTTTGATCTTTTAACGATAAGAAACTGTGCCATCAAGTACTTTAGCTAAACGGTCTGAAATGGAACTATCACCATCGGTGGCGGATTCTCTAGCCCTGATATCAGTTAATAATTTATTGCTTTGTTGTTTTTTACCTGTAAGATAATATACCAGTGCCTGAGCTTCCAGTGATGCAGTATTGGCAGGTGCAAGCAACATGGCCTGTTGTGCAAGTGCAGCAGCTTCTTTGTCCTGCTTCATCTTTAGCAATACTTTAGCCTTCTGGGAAATCACAATTACATCTTCCGGGTTTGTAGTCAGCATACTATCAATCAGGGTTAATGCAGCTTTGTAATCAGCTGTATTACGTTTTACGGCTATCAGCAATAAGACCGCTGAATAGTTTTCAGGTGAAAATGCTCTTATCTTATTGAGTATAGCAGTACATGTTTTATATTCCTCCTTTTCATATAGATGATTGGCCAGTATTAACCCGAATAAAGCCCTGTCTGTTTCACGTACACCTGCATCTAGTGAGTCCATGAAATGTTCCTGTGCAGGGAGAGGGGCGTTTATCATACTGGCTGTCCGTTTTATAAGCGCAGTATCTATCGGGAGCGCCTGCTGAACAAAATCCAATGCAACTGTTATCTCATTGTATAATTCTTTGTCCTCGATTCCCTTGTTTTCCAGCTTGCCGTAAGTGGTTTGTATATTTTCCATATCTCTGGTATAGCAGGATGCAATTACACTATATGCATTAGCTTCGAGGAGGTCGGGGAAATGTTTTAATACAATCGTGGCTTCCTTTTTTGCTGTAATGTACTTATGTTGTTTATTGGCTTTTTCGGCACGGCGCAAGTGAATACTGGCATCAAGATATCCGGGTATTCTTACAAGACCGGCTATCATCAGTATGATGATAACAGCCGTAAAAGCCCATATCCATTTAGGAATGGGATACCGGTTTAAGGCTGTACGGCATTCAGTACAAAGATGCATTGGGAAGCCGGGTAGTCCCTCGTTAGCTTTACAATGAATACACGCCCCATTGTGTTGCGGTAATAGGTTGTCTTCCATGGTATTTTTATTCAGGATATTTTAATTTGACTGAATGAAACAATTACTTCAATACTTCTGATATAAATTGGTTAATTTTTGCAGGATTATCTTTATAGACTTCTAATTGTACAATATTAGACAATACTAAATTTCTTAAAGACTGATTTGGGCTATCTGCGTGATTATCCCGTTTGCTTTTAAGATTCAGGCCTATTGCTTGTATTGATTTTATAATTCCGAAGGGGATTCCCCACCAGCCTAATACAAGTGTTTTAATTAAAGCCGAATTAGTCAATTTATCCAGGCAATCCGGGCATCCAACATGTATTCTTTTCTTAGATTGGGTTACAACGATAAAACTCATCACCTCCATAGTTAGAGTTGCGTTTAACTTATCACCACTATTACCACATACCGGACAATTTAATCCATTAATCAAACTACAGTAATAGTTTATTTCCTCAGTACTATATGATTTATTCTGAGCATCCAATGCAGTTGCAAAAAGAGGGTTCATACCCCGTTTCTTTATTTCATTTTTTGCAATCTCCAGGGCTTCAGGTGTAAGACCGCCTGCGTCATTCACGAGGGAGGCTAATTCAGCGTCAGACATTTGCTGATAGCTTTCTTGTATGTATTTTACGTCAATTCCGGAACTCATATGTATATAGGATTTATAGTAAAAAATACTGATTTCACTTTCTGTTCATTTACCCGATTTTATGCTACAGGGATTTATGTAAGATATCAGTTGGGTAATTTACTGACAAGGCTTTCCTGCGCAATGACTCTATTTAGCAGAAAGATAATTGTTTCATAGACACAGTTTAAAGGGCTAATAAATATTGACCTGGCAAAGGAAATATTTTCATGGGAAATTCACGGTTAACCCATTGTTAATAAACATAAAAGCGTATTTCTACGCATTTTTAAAATGCGTGGAAATACGTAAGGAGTTTTAAGTCTCCTGGTGGAACCTCCGTATTTGTAGAAAATATTATCCAACAAAAAGGGCTCCCCGAAGGAGCCCTTTTTGTTGGATAATTATATGCCCTCCTGACGGAGTTATTGACTATTTAAAAGCAACACCCATACCAAATATAATCTGTTGAGAGTTCCAGGTATGCTGTGGAGTAGGAATATCATTCACATTGCTTAAACCCAATACATAACGGCCAAAGAATCTGACATTCGCCACATTCACCTGTACGCCTGCTACGGCTCCGATATCAGTCTTTTTGAATGCATCTTTGTTATACTTCAGAAAATCCTCGTTGGCAAAGAACAGATAGCTGTACTGCGCACCCAGGTTAAATGTTAGCTCCTTGATAGGGCTGTAACGGAATAAAATGGGTATGGTTAAATAACTGAGTTTGGCCTTGTTGCTGGAAGAGCTTGTATTACCCTCACTTACATAATACCTGGACTGAAAATCGTCCGATTTCCTGGCACTGGACTGTGTAAATAATATTTCAGGCTGAATACCCCATTTCTTGGAAAAATCCCATTCAGCAAACGCACCACCCTGAAAACCAGGAGGATAAGAAGATTTTAGACCATCGCCCTGGATAGAAGAGAACATTAAACTCGCTTTCAATCCGTAATGGAAACCCTGCGCACTTGCAGCAGATCCAAGGAACACAAATAAAACTCCGGCCAGTAACAATCTTTTTTTCATAGATAAAATTTGAACTATTACAATGATCAATTGAAAATTACGAATGAACCCGTGTAATGCAGGCTAAATATTTCGCGGGCAAACATACGTAATTCGCAATAGATCATAATTAATATGCGCTTAAAGTTAGAATTTCTCATTAGATGAACTTTGCCTTCCCGGGTTTAACAGGGGTACCCTTAACGGGATGAATGGGCTATAATTATCTCCGAACCGGCGTATTATACCGTTATTTATATATATCATCCTTCCGTAAAAATTTTTCCACTTTTGCGACAAGATAACTATCGGGGAAACCTTCATCCCGGTATTTTAGTTCTTAAATGGTAAGATAGCATTGTAAAAGGTACATTCTCTAATGAGGTAAATTATTAATATTGTACCTGAATTTTAATTGTTTTAAAGAACAAACACCCACGAATCAATGGTACTCACTAATCAAGGTCTGAAAGGAATGATGGCAGGACTATGCCTGTCAGTTTGCCTGCTGCCGGCCATCACAAAAGCGCAGCAAAAGGATTCAATCTCAAAAGGTGGCTTCACGCTGATTTACGAAAACAAATCAGCTACGTTTGACACAGCAGTAGGCCGCCGGCTCATTAACACCTTTTTCGAAGTTTATCCGAAACAGGTTGCCCGTTTTAATAAAAACGCGGTAAAAGTTGTGTATTTTGAAATCGACCCGGCTTACGATGGTATTGCTGCTACTTATGGTACACGTATCCGTTTTAATCCGGAGTGGTTCAAAAAGAACCCGAACGATATAGATGTGGTTACCCATGAAAGCATGCACGTAGTGCAGTCTTACCCGGGTTACGACCCCGGATGGTTAACTGAAGGAATTGCCGACTATGTACGTTTTGTATATGGTGTGGACAATCCGGGAGCTCACTGGACACTGCCCGATTTCAAGGCCGGACAGAGTTACACACAGGCTTACCGTGTTACTGCCCGCTTTCTGGTATGGGTAGAAAAGAATAAACGCAAAGACCTGGTAAACAAACTGGATACTGCCATGCGTACTAAAACTTATACGCCTGCTATCTGGAAAGACCTGACAGGTGAAACCGTTGACGAACTCTGGACGGAATATTCCGCTAACCCGGTTATCTAATCTAAAAACAAACACTTATGCAAGTACGTTACATCCTTAGCCTGTTGATCCTTAGTGGCACTGCTGCAAATGCCCAGCAAAAATCAATTGCCGGATTCAAAGGCGATGCTACCGTTATCCAGCAACAGCTGGAAACCCGCTTCGACCAGCAGATCAGCAGTGCAAATATCGGAGAGACGGTCCGCGAGCTGTCGGCTAAACCACATCATGTAGGCTCCACCGGTGGTAAGGCAGTGGCTGAATCCGTACTTGCAAAGTTCAAAAGTTATGGTTGGGATACACACCTGGTTACTTACCAGGTGTTGTTCCCTACTCCTAAAACAAGGGTACTGGAACTGATCGCTCCCACTACCTATAAGGCTTTACTCAAAGAGCCTGCTTTAAAAGAGGATGCTACTTCCGGGCAGGAAGGCCAGCTGCCTACGTATAACGCCTGGAGTGCGGACGGCAACGTTACTGCTGAACTGGTATATGTGAATTTCGGCCTGCCTGAAGATTATGAATGGCTGGAACGTGCAGGGATCGACGTTAAAGGAAAGATCGTGATTGCCCGCTACGGACATTGCTGGCGGGGTACCAAACCTAAAGTAGCACAGGAACATGGTGCCGTTGGTTGTATTATCTATTCCGATCCTGCCCAGGATGGTTATGTGCAGGGAGACGTATATCCCCTGGGGGCTTATAAAAATGAGTACGGTGTACAACGTGGCTCTGTTATGGATATGGTGATCTATCCCGGAGATCCGCTTACTCCCGGTACCGGTGCTACGCAGCATGCCAAACGCCTGGAAAGGTCCGAAGCTGGCAATCTCTTAAAAATACCGGTACTCCCTATCAGTTACCATGATGCACAGCCTTTACTGGCAGCACTTACAGGCCCGGTGGCCCCTGCTGGCTGGAGAGGTGGTTTGCCTATGACGTATCATGTTGGCCCCGGTACAGGAAAGGTACACCTGGAAGTATCGTTCGACTGGCAACTGCGTCCTGCCTATGATGTGATCGCGGAGATCAAAGGCGCCCGGTTCCCAGATCAATGGATCGTCAGGGGGAATCACCATGATGCATGGGTGAACGGGGCTGCTGATCCTATCAGCGGGCTGGCATCTGAACTGGAAGAGGCGAAAGCTATCGGAGAACTGGTGAAAGGTGGCTACAAACCTGCCCGTACACTGGTATACTGCGCATGGGATGCGGAAGAACCAGGATTGATAGGCTCTACAGAATGGGTGGAAGATCATGCCGAAGAATTGCAGAAGAAAGCAGTGGCTTATATTAATACAGATAATAACGGACGTGGTTTCCTCTCCGCCGGTGGCTCTCATGCGCTGGAACCTATGATGAGTGAGATTGCCAAAGATGTGACAGATCCGCAAACGAAGGTGAGCCTGTTTGAACGTAAAAGAGCGTTCAATGCAGTGAATGCTGCCAGCGCCAAAGGAAAAAGGGATGCCATGCAACAGCAGGACTTAAAGCTGGAAGCCTTAGGTTCCGGCTCAGATTATTCTTCCTTCCTGCAACATCTTGGAATCCCTTCATTGAACCTTGGTTTCGGAGGAGAAGATAACGGAGGAGAATATCATTCTATTTATGATTCCTATGATGATTATACCCGGTTTAAAGATCCCGGGTTCGTATATGGGGCTGCGCTGTCTCAAACAGCTGGCAGGGCGGTATTACGTCTTGCAGATGCGCCCGCTTTACCTTTTGATTATCGCAGTCTGCAAAAGACTATCAGTACTTATGCAGATGAATTACAGGCACTCACTGCTGAAATGCGGGAGACCACCAAAGCAAATAACACCTTATTAAATACACAGCAATATTCACTGGCAGAAAATAAACAGGAAAAGCTGCAACTGCCAGCCCTGGAAGAAGAAGTACCTTACATTGATTTCTCTCCATTGCAAAATGCATTGTCTGCCCTGGACAAAGCGGCCCAGCAACAGCCGGTGAATAACCAGGCTTTGTATCAGGCTGAACAGCAATTGCTGGCAAAAGATGGATTACCACGTCGTTCCTGGTATAAACATACTATTTACGCCCCGGGCTTTTATACGGGTTATGGTGTAAAAACAATTCCCGGTGTAAGGGAAGCTATTGAACAGCGCAACTGGAAAGAAGCACAAGCACAGATAGGGATTGTAGCAGAAGCGATCAATCGCCTGGCGGTATATCTGGCTGCTGCCAGATAATAATTATCAATCTGATCTTAAATGAATACTTTTAATCCCCTGCAGACCATTGCTCTTGGCAATATCAAGCAGGGGATTTATATTTACAGGATGTTTGTAAAATGCGAAACCTGCTATGTTCACTCTCACTTATTTACATACATCTGCAAAGCACGCGCGACTAAACAATTGAATGGATGAAAGTTAAAGCTACTTTTAAAAGAAATCTGCTGATAGGGTTCGGGATGTCTTTGTTGCTGCTGGTAGTGAGTTCAGTGGCCTCTTTTTTTAGTATCAAAAACCTGCTGGCTAATGCTTTTATGGTAGACCATACCAATCAGGTGATCCTGCAGTTGGAGAATACCATATCGGTAATGAAAGATGCAGAAACAGGACAGCGGGGTTACCTTCTGACTGGTGATGAAGCATTCCTGGCCCCATATAAAGGTGCTTTTGACAGTGCATTGACCGCTATTAATACCATTCAGGCATTAACACAGGATAATCCTGCTCAACAGACCTCCGTCAAAGAGTTGCGGTACCTGGTCAATCGCCGGCAGGCACATTTACAGCATTCTATAGATTCCCGCCGTGCGGGAGAACCTATCAGTTTTGACAGTTTGCAGGGAGGCCGCATGATCATGGACAGTGCCCGTAAGCTGGTAACCCTGATGGAAGAAAGGGAACGCCACCTGCTGCAGCGACGTACAGCCAATCTCGATACTGTTTCCGGTTATACCCCTGTTCTCAACGTTATTGCAGCCATATTGGCGCTGCTTATTACTTCAGTGTTCTACATCCGGGTGAAACGCGATTTTGAAGAACGCAGCAAACTACAGGAGGCTCTGGAAGAAAAAGAACGCGAAATCACCCGCCGTATAAATATTATGCGCAACATCGCAGAGAAGATCTCTGCCGGTGATTATTCTATCCGGTTGGATGATGCAGAAAGTGATGGATTGGGCAGTTTGTCCGTATCATTGAATAAAATGGCGGTTTCCCTGGACCGTTCATTTGGCCTGTTGTCGGAAAAAGAATGGTTACAGGCTGGTATTGCCAGGTTGAATAACAGGATGGTGGGAGAGAAGACCGTTGAGGTACTGGCCACTCATATCATAGAATTCCTTGCAGAGTATACCCATAGCCAGGTAGGTGCATTGTACCTTAATGAAGGGAGCCATTACTTAAAACTGACCGGTAGTTTTGCATTTGTCAATACAAGCGGCCGCCTCGAAATTCCTTTAGGAGAAGGCCTTGTGGGGCAATGTGCGGTAAGCGCCAAAACAATAGTACTGAAAGATATTGCACCGGAAAATATCTCTGTCAGTTATGCTGCCGGAGAGATCAGACCAGTGGTTATTATAGCGGTACCCGTTATATATGAAGGGGCTGTAAGAGGCGTGATAGAACTGGCCTCTCTTACCCCGTATACGACTGCGGAACTTGGGTTCCTGGAGTCGGTTACCCATAATATAGGGATTGCGGTCAATACCTCGGAAAACCGCCGCCGTGTGCAGGAATTACTGGAAGAAACACAGGCACAGTCGGAAGAATTGCAGGCACAGCATGGAGAGTTAGAAAACATCAATACAGAACTGGAAACACAGGCTTCCAAACTACAGGCATCAGAAGAAGAGTTACGTGTGCAGCAGGAAGAACTGCAACAGGCCAACCAGGAACTGGAAGAAAGGTCCCGTTTGCTGGAAGACAGGAACCAGGTGATTGTAGAACGTAATCTTGAAATACAAAAGAAAGCAGAAGAACTGGAGATCAGTACCAAGTACAAATCGGAGTTTTTGGCGAATATGTCTCATGAGCTGCGTACCCCGTTGAACTCTATCCTGCTGTTAAGCCGTTTGCTCGCGGAAAATAATGAAAAGAACCTGGCCCCCGACCAGATAGAATCTGCACAGGTGATACAGAGTTCCGGTAAAGGATTACTGAACCTGATCGATGAGATCCTTGATCTTTCCAAGATAGAATCCGGGAAGATGGACCTGGAACTGACAGGAGTACCTGTGCATGAAGTTTGTGCAGATATGGAAGCGCTGTTTGCTCCCATCGCCCGTGAAAAGAACCTCGATCTCAAAGTAGATATCCAGGCCAATGCTCCTGCGTTAATAGAAACAGATAAGATGCGCCTGGAACAGATCCTTAAAAACCTGCTTTCCAACGCGCTTAAATTTACCGCCAGAGGGAATGTTACTTTACGGGTAAGTGCGCTGGAACAAAGCGGAGAGCCTTATATCCGTTTTGCTGTAAAAGATACCGGTATCGGCATTCCTGTGGAGAAGCAACAGGTGATCTTTGAGGCATTCCAGCAGGCAGACGGGTCTACCAGACGTAAATATGGGGGTACAGGGCTGGGATTGTCTATCAGTCGCGAGCTGGCCAAACTCTTAGGCGGAGAGATCCTGCTGGAAAGTGAACCGGATAAAGGCAGTGAATTCATAGTGACCGTCCCGGTACGTCCACAGGCAGAGACCGGGCCTGTTATCCAGGTAGCAACGCAGCAGCAGGCAGAGGAGGTATGGATGGAAGCCCGGAAGGCTAAGAATGATGAGCTGCGTTTTACCGCCAAAGAAATACCCGCAGAAATACCGGACGACAGGGACAATATAACGGCTGGCGATAAAGTGATCCTGATAGTAGAGGACGATACCAACTATGCAGCCATCCTGCTCGACTTTACCCGTAAAAGAGGCTATAAAGGCATTGTGGCGGTAAGAGGGGATCATGGTGTTGAGATGGCGGGCCGTTACAAACCAGTGGCTATCCTGCTGGATATCGTACTGCCGGTGCAGAATGGCTGGAAGGTAATGGAGGCGCTGAAATCGAATCCTGCTACCAGGTACATACCTGTGCATATCATTTCTTCCCTGGAAGCCAGGAAGGAAAGTTTACAGAAAGGAGCGGTAGATTTTATCAGTAAACCATTGGCACTGGAACAGATGCCACTTGTTTTCCAACGCCTGGAAGACGCACTTACACGCAATCCAAAGAAGGTGCTTATCGTAGAAGAAAATGCCAAGCATGCAGAGGCACTGGCTTACTTCCTGGAAAACTTCAATGTAAATACAGAGATTACAGAAAATATTGCCGGCAGCGTACATGCCCTTAAAAAGGACAACGTCAACTGTGTGATCCTTGATATGGGCGTACCTGATGAGCAGGCATATGAAACACTGGAAACAGTGAAAGGGAATCCCGGACTGGAAAACCTGCCGATTATCATCTTTACCGGTAAAAACCTGTCCCGTGCAGAAGAAAACCGTATCCGTCAGTATGCGGATTCTATTGTGATCAAAACAGCCCATTCCTATCAGCGTATGCTCGATGAGGTAGCGCTGTTCCTTCACCTGGTAGAAGAGAAAGGCGGAGAGAAGCCACTGCGTAAACAACAGGGGCCATTGAAAGAAATACTGTCGAATAAAACAGTATTGATAGCGGATGATGATGTACGTAATATTTTTTCTCTCACTAAAGCGCTGGAACAGCATAAGATGAACATCATTTCTGCGCTGGACGGTAAAGAAGCGATGCAACAGCTGGAAATTAACCAGAAAGTGGATATTGTACTGATGGACATGATGATGCCTGAGATGGATGGTTATGAAACGATCAAACAGATCCGCCAGATACCTAAATTCCGTACCCTGCCTATCCTTGCCGTAACGGCAAAAACAATGCTGGGCGACCGGGAAAAATGTATTAAAGCAGGAGCTTCCGATTACATTTCAAAACCGGTGGATATCGACCAGTTAGTGTCCTTATTGCGGGTATGGTTGTATGATAACACCAGAATTTAATAATGAGCAGGATGGGGCCAGCCGGAAAAAAGATACTGATCGTAGACGATGATAACCGTAATATTTACGCGTTAAGACTGGTATTAAAATCTAAAGGATTTGACTGCCTTACGGCTGCCGATGCAGTAACGGGTTTACAGCTATTGGAGGATGAAAAGGATATAAACGTTGTATTAATGGATATGATGATGCCCGGAATGGATGGATACGAAGCCATTGGCATTATCAGGAACACGCCGGCCATTGCAGATGTATATGTTGTGGCTGTCACTGCCCAGGCCATGGTAGGAGACCGGGAGAAATGCCTGGCCGCCGGCGCATCGGCTTATGTATCGAAACCAATAGACGTAGATGTGTTGCTGGAACTGTTGAATGAACAGATCATCGGCGGAAAATAAGGGTAATATATACATGTTAACATGTAGTTAACGTTTTAAGGATGCCGGAAAGCGGATATTTACGTTAAATAACTGTTACAAGATACTTCCCAAAAAACACTGTATGCAGCATATGGATGATTCGGCTATGCTTAATGCGTTAAAGGGTGGAGACATCAAAGCTTACAGGTATTTCTTTATGAAATACTATAAGCCATTGTGTCTGAAAGCCCGGATGATGCTGAATAGTATGGAAGAAGCAGAACAGTTGGTACAGCGGATTTTTGTAGAAGTATGGGAAGAACACCTGTACCTTGAGATCGAACAATCGGTGGGAGGGTATTTCTACAGGAAAGTTCATAATAGTTGCGTAAACCTGGTAAGGAGAAGTGATTCCGGCAACCGCTTTTCTACAGATCATGGTTTTTTGCTGATGCAGGGTATGTTGCCCGGTAAGCAAATGCAGAATAGCATGAATGTTGCCGTATTATCCTATAATGAACGTATCCCGGAATTGTTTCGTATACTGGAGAAAGGTATTAAGGCCTTCAGACGTGTGTTAAATGTAACCTTCGAAGCGTTACGTATCCATATCAAGCTATAAGCGCCCGGGAAAACCTATTGTCCAACTTAATTGTAATTTTGTCGTTCCCTGATGGCTTATAATGATGAACATATATTTCAGTTGATACTGGAGAAGTTGAGTGGCGAAATAAGCGACGAAAACAGGCTATACCTTGAGCAGGCTGCGCGGGAGGATGACAATATAAGACGATGCCTGGAAGAAATGGAAGAAGCTTCTGATGTGGCCGGACCGGAATTTATGGATGATGTGTATAATGAAATGGCCTGGAGCAATGTGTTGTCTTTACTGGATAATGACCAACCGGCTGCAAAAATGGTAACGGTTTCTGCAGACAATGAATTACCTGTTAACCAAATAGCTGCAAACGCTGATAATAAATCGCCCGGAACATCCGGCCGTCGCCCTGTGGGCTTTCGTACCTGGCTGCTAGCCGCTGTTACATTGATTTTCATTTCCTCTTTACTATACTTTTTCATAGCAGGTACGGATAAACAACCGTTGCCTATCGCTAAAAATAAGATCGTTATCCCTTCATCAGGAGATATTCAGTTACTGCTCGATAATGGTAAAACCGTTTCACTGCCTGGCAGTAAAGGGAATGTGATCTCCATATCCGCTCTTGCCGGCAAACAATGGGAGTGGGGTACATTACTGGTCCCTACCGGCAAAAACTATGAGGTATTACTGGCAGACGGTTCTGCCGTACACCTGAATGCCTATTCCAGTCTCCGTTTCCCTTTTGCCTTCCCAGGTAAAATAAGAGAAGTATTCCTCTCCGGAGAGGGCTATTTCAGTATCGCGCAAAAAGCAGGGAATCCCTTTGTGGTACACTCCGGCGCAACGGCCGTAAAAGTACTGGGGACCTCTTTCAATATCAACGCATATTCGGATAGCCTGATCGTTACTTCCCTGGTTGAAGGCAGCATCCTTGCCAGTGATGATGAAGAGCCGGAAGTGCTCCTGCAACCAGGTATGGAAGCCATTTACCGCAAAGGTTACCTGCGCCAGATCCATCCTTTTGATGAAAATGTTACCCTGGCCTGGCGCAAGGGGCAATATAACTACTCTAATGAATCCCTTGGTACACTGGACGCTGTTATCCGCCACTGGTACGGTAAACAGTTCGTATTCAACGATCCTGCACTGGCAGCCAGAAAGCTGACCGGTATCATAGAAAGAGATAAGCCGCTTACCGATTTCCTGGAAGGACTGGGTAATACATCGGGGCTCAATTACCAGGTAAACGGAGATAAGATCTATCTTACTGAGAAGCAATAGGCTCCCCGCCCACATTATGCATTCTCCGTTAAAATACTTACATTAGTTCCGGCGTCTGCGCGGTAAGCCAACTCTATAAAATTCACGGATGGTCAAACATGTATGTAACGCTTATGGATACCTGTTCATATTATCCCTGCTGCTGTTTACGATAACCGTTAACGCCCAGATGGGTAAAGAGAATATCTGTATCACCATTAACAGCAACCACATTCCTCTTTCCGGTATCTTTAAAATAATAGAAAAACAAACAGGCTACTACTTCGTATTCGATAATGATATCCTCGACGTATCCCGGAAGGTAAGTATACACATAAAAAAAATGCCCTGGAAAGACGCTCTGTCCTATGTGCTGAAGAATAAAAACATCAGCTGGCACCAGCAGGACAGGCGTATATTCCTTCAAAAGAGGACCATCCCTGAAACAGGGACCCCCACAGATACTATTTCAGGTATCATCCTAACGAACACAGGTTCGCCTTTACCCGGTGCTACCATCGTGATAAAAGGAACTTCCCGTGGCGTAACGTCCGGTAATGAAGGGCAGTTCTCCCTGGAACAATACCCGTCTGCCATACTGCATATCTCTTCCCTGGGATTTATTCCCTTAGACACTACACTCAGCGCTCATAGTATACATGCCATCCGGCTACAGGAGGCTGTGAACAGTCTTGATGCCACAGTGGTAATAGGTTACGGGGCCAGCAGCCGCCGCCTGCTCACCGGTTCCGTGGCCAGGATCAGTGCGCAGCAGATCAGTGCACAACCCATTGCCAACTCCCTGAACGTTTTACAGGGACAGGTACCGGGCGTATTCGTTACCAATACCAACGGGTTGCCAGGGGCTGAAATAAAGCTGTATATCAGGGGACGTAATTCCATTGCTGCCGGTAATGATCCGCTGTTCATCATAGATGGTGTGCCTTTCGATATTACTCCGTTAAATAATATTGACGAACTGTCGGGCGCCATCAAACAAATCAGCCCGTTTAACAGTATCAATCCAGCCGATATAGAAAACATAGATATCCTGAAAGATGCTGATGCTACTGCCATTTATGGCTCCAGGGGGGCCAATGGCGTAGTGCTGATCACTACCAAAAAAGGATCGCCCGGTAAAAGTAAACTGGATATTAACATTTATACCGGGGCGGGTAAAACATCCGGTTATCTGCCCATGCTTAGCACGAAGGAATACCTGGCCATGCGACGGGAAGCATTCGCAAATGACGGTGAACCCGTAACCGCGGCACAGGCACCAGACCTGCTGGTATGGGATACTACCCGTGATGTGAAATGGCAGAAAATGCTCACCGGCCGCACTGCACATATCACCAATGCGCAGGTCTCATTTTCCGGAGGGAACAGTAACACTACCTTTTTCGCCGGTGCCAATTTTTATCATGAAGGCTCTGTGATACCTGCTCCACTTGGGTATCGCCGTGGCGGTGCACATCTCAGCGTGCAGCATCATACAAAGGACCAGCGCTTTGAGGCAGCTTTCTCCGGCAGTTTTACAGGAGATAAGAACCAAAGCATCGCCAGCGATGTATTTACTTTTTATAACCTGCCGCCGAACTATCCATTATATGAGAATGATGGCAGCCTTTTCTGGGGCTCCTCTCTGGATAACCCGGAAGCCTATCTGCGCCAGCAGTCCAACAGCAAAACCAATAACCTGTTAAGTAATGTGGTACTGCGTTACCGTCCCTTGCCGGGCTTAAATCTCAAAACAAGCATGGGTTATGCAGACATCAGCATGCAACAGGTATTCACCTTCCCGCAGTCTTCCCAGCACCCGCAAAATGCACCTGTAAGCCTTACCCGCCTGGCAGAAAACGGACGGCAGTCGTACATCATAGAACCACAGGCTGATTATACCCTTCGTATTGACCGTGGCAGCCTGCATATACTCACGGGCGGCACCTGGCAGCAAACTACCAGCAGGAGCGCTTATGCAGAAGGACAGGGGTATCGCGACGAAAGTCTGCTGGGGGACCTGGAAGCCGCAGATACGGTTATCAGGCGGCCGGACAGCCGTGTCATTTATCGCTATATTTCATTTTTCACCCGCTTTACATACGACTGGCAAAACAAATATATCATCAATGCCAGCTATCGCCGTGATGGGTCTTCCCGCTTTGGCCCCGGTAAACAATTCGGAGATTTTGGGGCTTTGGGGATAGCATGGATATTCAGCGGGGAAACCTTTATGAAAAGTGTATCCTGGTTAAGCTTCGGTAAGCTGAGGATGAGCATGGGCATTACCGGTAATGATCAGATCCCGGACTATCAATACATGAGTAACTATGGGGTAAATGGCATTTATCAGAATGACAATACCTTACGCCCTTTACGTATCGCCAATAATAAATACAGCTGGGAAGAGAACCGTAAAATAGAAGCTGCCATAGAACTGGGTTTCTTAAAGGACCGGGTATTTTTCTCTGCAGCAGCTTACTCCAACAGCGGTACCAATCAACTGGTAGGGTATCAGTTGCCCGGTATAACCGGCTTTACCAGTTACCAGGCTAACCTGCCAGCTATCGTGAAAAACACAGGCTGGGAGTTTGAATTGACTACCAGCAATATCAGCTGTCATCATTTTAACTGGTCCAGCGGCTGGAACCTTACTTTTTCCAGGAACAGATTAAAGGCTTTTGATAGGCTGGCCTCTTCTTCCTATGCCAGTTCCTATGTAATTGGGCAGTCGCTCAATATTGTAAGAGGATATCATTTTACAGGGGTAGATACACAAACAGGCAATGCACAGTTTGAGGATATTAACAGGGACGGGCGTATTACAAGCGGAGGCGATTTCAAGACCATCTCCAGCAGGGACCCTGATTTTTATGGAGGAGTAAATAATGATTTTTCCTGGAAAGGAGTAAGCCTCAGTTTCTTCTGGCAATTTGTGAAACAACAGGGACAAACCATTATCAACGCACCCGGAGCAATGGTGAATGAAACAACGAGGGCACTTTCACGCTGGCGTACACCCGGCGATGTAACCATGGTGCCGCGTGCTACTACCATACCCGGCAACCCTGCCTATAATGTGAATGCGAGCCTGCCGTTATCCAATGCCGGTTATGAAGATGCTTCCTATCTGCGGCTCAGGAACCTGTCCGTGGCATATAACCTGCCGGATGCCTGGTTAAAACGCATGCAGCTACAATTGTGCAGGGTGTATGTACAAACCCGGAACCTCGTCACCATTACAGGTTATAAAGGGCCCGATCCGGAAACACAGATCGCATTGCCACCATTAAAAATCATTACAACAGGAATACAATTAACGCTATGAAATATTTCCTTTTTATAGTTTGTTGTCTGGTATCATTTTCCTGTAAAAAATTAATTACAGTAGACACGCCGGACAGTGAACTGCCGGCGGGTCAGGTATTCAACAGTGAAACGCTTGCCGATGCTGCTGTTGCAGATATCTACTATGTGTTATCCGGTTATTATACAAGCAGTATGTTAACGGCTATCAATGGTATGACTGCTGATGAACTCTCTACCCTCAATCCTTCTTATACGGTTTACGTCAATAATGCTATACAACCGGCTGACCCTTTGATATTATCTACCTGGCGGGATCTTTACAAAGCTGTTTACAGGGCGAATGCGGTACTCGAAGGCCTGGCAACAGCTACCAATATCTCCGCCGGTAAAAAGGCAACGCTAACCGGGGAAGCTGAATTCCTGCGGGCCTTTTCTTATTACTACCTGGTTAATAACTGGGGAGATGTACCACTGATCACTACTACAGATGTGACACAAACCGCCTCTGCTTCAAGGGCAGCGATAGCGGATGTTTATCAGCAGATCATGTCCGACCTGCAAAGTGCAGTGTCATTATTACCCGAAACTTACAGCAGCGGTGAAAGGGTACGGGCCAACAAATGGGCGGCAACGGCCATGCTGGCAAGAATTTACCTGCAAAGAGGCGACTGGCAGGATGCAGAGACCAATGCTGCTCTCGTTATTAACTCAGGTATATACCTGCCGCTTTCTTCATTAGACAGTGCCTTTCTAAAGAACAGCCGGTCGGCTATTTTACAGATATGGCAGGAGGACGGCTTTACTATAGCCGGACAAACATTCCAGCCATCGAATGCCGGCAGCTTTTCTTTTTTCCCTTTGTCAACAGACCTGATGAATGTATTCGAAGCAGGTGATTTACGCAAGGATAAATGGACAGGCACTTTTACGTATGGAGGCAATCTTTATTATTATCCTTTTAAATACAAAAAGAAAATAGCTGCTTACGGGGATGATGCAGAATACCTGATGGTATTACGTATTGCAGAACAGTTTTTCATCCGGGCAGAAGCCAGGTGCAGGCAGAATAATATGGCCGGTGCTGTTGCAGACCTGAACATTATCAGGCAGCATTCGGGACTGGCAGATCTCCCGGCTGATATGGACCAGGAAACCTGCCTGCTGACCATCGAAAAAGAAAGAAGGACAGAGATGTTTACTGAATGGGGCGACCGCTGGTCAGATCTGAAACGTACCGGTCGTATCAACACCGTAATGCCCGTGCAGAAACCCGGATGGGATTCCACAAACGTATTGTATCCCATTCCACAACAGGAGCGGAACAGGGACCCAAATCTTACACAGAATAAAGGATACCGGTAAAGTCTTTTTAATTCGCTACGATTTCAGAAGTATCAAGATCCCATGCATAGATCCTGTCGTTACAGTTTACGATCAGTATATCATCATAAATAGTCAGTTTATTAATCTTCTCCCTGGTATTTCCTTTTAAATAAAAACTTCCCCTGTATTCCCCTTTGCGCAGGTTATATACGTCGATCACTATATTATTTTTATATTCCTCTCCTTCATTATCCGCTTTAAGCGTAGAACGTACATATAAATAACCTTTGTACACACAGCTTGCTGCATTGATCATATGATCCGGGCCCTGGCTGGTGTATATATGTTTTGCCCTTGCATCTTTATCAGACAACTCAAATCTGAAATGCGTGAAGGTATCAATTGTATGCCCTGTATTTGCAAGTTGCAGGGAAGTATCAAAAGAAATATAGTTATTGTTGTAATAATGAAGGAAAGTAAAGAGATGTGTATCCGGATCGTAATGTAAAATACCATCTGTAGACATACCTCCATCCATATGTGTTTCAGACAAATGATCTTCTGAGGAGATACCATTGCTGGTAACTTTTACAAAAAACTGATCGGGCACCCGGGTACTTAATTTACGCAGTATAAAAGTACCGTTACCCAATGAATGGGCCTGGGAAAAAGCCCCCGGCGGCAGTTGTTTTTTACTGATAACACCGGAACTTATGTTCGCCGTAACAATTGCCGGTTTATTGAACGCATAGATGTATACTGCAGGAGAATCCACCTGTGTATAAAAATCCTGGTCCAGGGAATCCACGTGCAGGTTAATCAGTTTTCCTTCCTGCAGGAGGTGATTGGTGGCAATTATTTTTTTAGGATTGCCGGTAGCAAAAAAGAACTGGGTAGCCGTAGCACCGCAGATATTCTGGATAACGCCTTTGGTAGAGATATTAGCTAAAGGAGTGACAGTATGTTGCAAATAATGTCTGTTGAACCCATTTTTATTTTTATTAGGAAAGTCTGCTGTATATACCAGGAATGCTACAATAAAAAGTGCCGTGAACAGCAATGCTGTTAAATAATAAATACGTCTCATAATTAATACCCCTTGAATAAAAGAACCTGGCTTCGTTAGGAGCTCTCTAACGAAGCGCTTGGGTCCCCCTGAATAACTACAGTATTACGGCTTTCTGATCAGCGTATAAGGTGCTTCTACCATGAAAGCACATTGTACATTGTTCGCGCCTGCACAATAAATGGTTTTGATATCGCTTTGTAAGCCAACAACAACTGAAAAGTCGTTCAGCATCCATTCGGTACTGGAAGCTGATTTGCCTGCGAAGGCAGTACCTGCAGCAAGTACAGCTGCCAGGAAAGTAATAGAAAACGTCTTCTTCATGGTTAATTATTAAAAAAGGATTATTAATATGCCTACTCTGATTTGCAGGTTTTCGGCTACTCCTGTGAATGTTAGTGCCTACAGGTTTAAAAAAATATCTTATTGCTTTGGTTGCAGTAATGTCCCGGCTGCAGTAAGTAGTATAAAAACAACATTAAGAATGATATGTGCCTGCCAGGAAAGGGCTTGTAATACACCCCCGCAGGAACACGGAATATAATAGCTCAGTTGCAGCATGGCTGCGAGGTAAAAAGTAAAAAGGCATAACAGAAAAAAGGAGAGGTATAAACCAGTCAAACGGGAACGGTTAAAGGATAGCAGCCCGGCAATGATAATTTCCCCCAGGGGTAATGCCCAGGCTAGTAACGGCGCGTAAAAGGTAATGAATGGAGACTGGCTCAATTGTCTTCTGAAAGTATGATAGTCCAATAGTTTACTGATACCCGTATAAATGAAAAGGAATATCAGCAGGGCACAGATGATGTCGATAAGTGGTTTTCTTGGCATATAATAAAGGTGATAGCAATATAGCGATTATTTTTAATTTGATATCAACCTTTTCATTTAGATTCTCAGAGTTTGTTTACAGGAGACGGAATATTGAGGGTAACAGACGGAAAATTAATATGCAGGTAATCTTCGAACGCGTTCGTTAAGCGTAGTATGTCTTTTTCCATATTATGCAGTTTCTGCTGCAGGTGTACCTGGTGCCTGTAGATGTTATCACGGTTAACGGTGTCGGTATAGGGCTGCCCCAGCCATAACTGTTGCAGGGCCATTTCGCTGCGCAGTGCTTCGAAACGGGTATCCTGCTGGAGAAAAAGAGTATTGAAGTACTCCATTTTCTCCAGTAGTGAGCGGTCGAAATGGTGCTGGAGAATATGCGCCAGTTGAGTTTTGAGCGCAATATTTTGATTTTCCAGTATCGCCAGCTGTTTTTTACATGTATTTAAGGAATTGTGCAGATCTTCCATTGCTAATCTATCTTATCTTTTGTAAAGATAAAAAGCTCTGTAACGGCCACATAGAACTAGCGTCAGCAGGAAAAGTGATTTTTGTCAGTTTATTAATTAACCAGGTTGGCCAGTTTCTGTTCATTTAATATGGTGATCACCCCTTGTTTGATCTCCAGTAATTTCTCATCCCGGAAATCCCCTAAGGTCCTGATCATAGATTCTGTAGCAGTACCTGCTATGGTGGCAAGGTTCTCCCTGGACATATCGATGGAGAAAGGTTCGTCTGTAGTCTGGTGGTACTTCTTCTTGAGGAACAGCAGTGCTTCTGCTACTTTTTTCCTCAGTGAACTATAGGCCAGGTGCAGTAACTGTTGTTCTTTTTCAGTGATGTTCTTTGCCAGCAGGCCGATGAACTGCCGGGCCACATCGCGGTTATTATTGATGAGCGTTTCAAATTCTTCCCTGGGAATAGCTGTTAGTTCACAGGCTTCCAATGCTTCCGCATTCTCATGGTAATTACATCCTTCCAGCAGGGCCACATAACCCAGGAACTCTCCGCTGTTATAGAGGTTCACCGCCAGTTCTTTCCCATCATTATTCACTTTGTAAGTCTTTACCTTTCCCTTTTGTATGAAGTACAGACTGGTAGGGCGGTTTCCTTCCTGGTAGATTAATTGCTTCTTTTTGAAGCGGTCGGTATTTCCTTCTTCCATCAGTTTTTTAAGAGGATTACTGCCAGTGGCGGTAATTAATAACTGTTGAAGGCCTTCCATGTCCGATGGCAGTTGTTGTTGTTTAAGTGCTGCTTTTTTCAGCCGTCTTTCTACGGCATTCAGCAGGTCTGTACCACTGAACGGTTTGGTAATGTAATCGTCTGCGCCTAATTCCATTCCTTTACGGAAATCGCTGCGCTCACTTTTGGCCGTTAAAAAGATGAACGGGATATCTTCTACTTCGGGATGTTTCTGCAGCAGGTGCAATACGCCGTATCCGTCCAGCACAGGCATCATGATATCGCATATCACCAGTTCCGGCAGATGTAACAATGCCAGTTCCACACCGGTTTTACCATTCTCCGCTGTAATTACTTTATAGTTGGCAAGTTCAAGAATTTCCGCCGTATTATCACGGATATCATCATTATCTTCTATTAACAGGATCGTTTTCATATTTTATTTATTGACGAAAAGTTACAGTAAAGGTAGTGCCTTCATTTAATTCGCTTTTGCAGGTGATCTGTCCATCCATCAACTCTGCGTACTTGCTCACAATATGCAGGCCCAGGCCTGTTCCCTGTATATTGCTGACATTCGCTCCCCGGAAGAAACGTTCGAACAGATGTTGCTGGTCATCCGCAGAAATACCTATACCTGTATCTTTAACAGTTAAAATCACCTCGTTGCCTGTATGTGTGGTCGTTACTTTTATGACCGTGTTTTTAGCAGAGAATTTGATCGCATTACCCAATAGGTTTAACAGGATATGTTTCAGCAGGGAAGGGTCTAAGGAAACGCCTGCAGGACCGGTATGTTCATAACTGATCTGTTGTCCTTCCTGAACGATATCCTGCATCTCCTGAATTACCCCATTGATATGCATGTAAATGTCAAAGCTGCTGGTACGCAGGTGTACACCACCTTCCTCAATCTTTCCTACAGACAGGAAATCATTGAGCACCTCGGTTAATAATGTAACGGAAGAGATGATACGTTGTATATGTTTGCTGCGCCTGTTCTGTTCATCTGTTGAAGTATACTGATTTACAAGGTAGGCTGAAGAAAGAATAGTGGAAAGGGGGGTCCTGAACTCGTGGGAAGCCATGGAAACAAACCTCGATTTCAACTCACTCAGTTCCTTCTCCTTATTCAGGGCTACCATCACTTCCTCTTTGGAATGTTCCAGTTGTTCCAGGGCATGTGTAAGTTGTTGCGTACGTTCGGAGATCTTTTGTTCCAGTTCATTGTTCAGCATCTCTATCTTCTCTTCAGACTTTTTACGTTCTGTGATATTATTGATATAGGCGATAACAAAAGCACCTTCTTCATGTTTATACTGGCTGAGGCTTATCTCTACCGGAAATTCGGAATCGTCTTTCCTTCTGGCAAATAAATCCATACCAATGCCCATTGGTCTGCTCTGCGGATGATGATTGTAATTTTCCCGGTGATGAACATGACTCTCATGCACACGTTTAGGCATCAGTACCTCTACCTTTTTCCCCATCAGCTCTTCCCTGGAATATTGGAACTGTTCAAGGGCAAAGTCATTGATCAGCACGATCTCTCCCTGTTGATTGGTAACAAGGATACCGATACTGGCAAAGTTGAAGAGCGCTTCAAACCTTTGCAGTTCTTTATTGTACTCTTTCTTGTAAAGGTTATTATTGCCGGCCATAGTATTCAGAAAACGTAAAGGCTTTTGCAGCCATTTTATCATGCTATTCATATTTACCGTTAAAGAATAATGGTAAATATACTTTATAGCCACAAATTTCCTGAATGTTAATATGCTGTTTGATGATGAGCATCAGCAGACCGGATGATAATGATCATTCTTATTGCAGCACTGTTTTCTGTAGCCATTTTCCAGCCAGGGAAGGCCATTCGTCCGCGGCACTGTTCCCGGCCCTCAGGCCGTAACCATGTCCGCCATGGGCATAAAAATGAAGCTCTACAGGTACTTTGGCATCCCTGAGCGCACCTGCCATTACCAGGGCGCTGTTACCATAGGGATCGTCAGCAGTGGCAAACAGGAACATAGGTGGTGTGCCGGCATCTATGGCCAGTTCCGGTGTGAGTGTTCTGTTAGGGCCCTGGTCTAAGTACGCAGGGTATATCAGCAGGGTAAAGGCCGGTTTGGCAGATACCTCATCTGCTGCATCGATTTTTGTGTAACTGTCCCTGTTATAAAGCGTACTGATCCTGGCGCTTAAACTCCCGCCTGCGGAAAAGCCCATAACGCCTATTTTTTCCGGGTTCAGCTGCCATTGTTTAGCCTGGCTTCTTACTATCCTGATAGCTCTTTGTACGTCCTGTAAGGCCCCTTCCTGTTTTTTCGGTACCCTGTATTGCAGCACAAAAGCAGTGAAACCCAGTTTATTCAGCCATTTAGCGATTTCGTAGCCTTCCAGGTTAATGGCCAGGATCTGGTAACCACCACCGGGGCAGATGACTACTGCTGCTCCGTTGCCTTTGCCTTCGGGCTTAAATACCTGTATGGTAGGGTCGGTAACATCAGTAAGGCGTGTAACCCCGTTACTGCTATCTGACGTGGGAGTAGCCGGCCGTTTGGCCGCCGTTTCACCAGGTACGCTGCCCGGCCATAAATGAATAATATCCTTATCCTGGGAAAATACCTGCATTCCGGTCATGAGTAATAAGATAAAGCAGCATGTATGTTTCATATTGTGGAGGGTTTACGGGAAACAAATTACAAATAAAAACGGGGAAAGAGTAACCCCTTTCCCCGTTTCAGACAAAATACAAGGTATATTAATGTTTATCCCACCATAAAGGGGTCAATGCATTATCCACACCATTCAGCAACGTAACGGCTTTCGTTACTTCTGCACCGTTCGTTTGTTTTTCGATCTCTATAAAAGGAATACGGCGTATGGTTTTACCGGCAGGTATATCTGCATTATCACTGTTCACTACAGGATAAAGGACCGGATAACCACTGCGTCTTACTTCTGCCCATCCCTCAAAACCATCAGGATATAATGCCAGCCATTTCTGTGTACCGATCTGTTCGCGCTGTGCCGTTTCTCCGGCAGCCCAGGCGATAGTGGCGGTATTCACGGCAGCAGATGCCTGCTGGTCGCTCAGCGCAACAGGTTTAGCCGTACTTGTTTTATAGGATGCAATGATGGCGGCATCTGTAATACCCCACTGGCGTAGTGACATTTCAATGCCTGTTTCATACAGGTTTTGTGCATTGTCTCCCATATTCCATCCGTTCAAAGCGCCTTCGGCACGCAGGAAATATGCCTCCGCACAATGCATGATATCCTGTGGAGTGCCATATGTGTACACCCACTTTTTATCGTCGGTACTCCAGGTGATCCATCTTGAACCTACATTGGAATTATAATCGCTGGTGTTCTGATCTATGTTCAGCTGTGTAGCGGTAAGACCATTACGTACACCGTGGTATTCACCGGTCTTTACGGCCGGCTGGAAGAACACGGCTAAACGCGGATCGTGATATCCTTTCAGCATAGATTCCATGGATGCGCTCATCCGGAATTCATTCCATCCCGAGATAACGCTTAAGCCGTTACCATCATTAACCACGGTAGCTGATTTCAGCATCATCGCATCATCTGCTACGGCTGTCATTACACCTGCTGCTACTGCTTTCTCCGCTTCAGTTTTGGCGCGGGCAGGGTCTGCTTTGGAAATACGTAATGCCAGGCGCAGGCGTAAAGTGTTGGCGAACTTTGTCCATTTAGCTACGTTGCCTTTATAAATGAGGTCATAAGCAGCAAAAGGAGTAGCCTCAGGATTGGCATTCAATCCGGTTACCGCACTGTCCAGCTGTTTGAACAGGTCATCATAAATACTTTCCTGGCTATCATAAGGGATGGTGGTAGTAGGTGCCCCTGCTTTGAAATAAGGCACCGGGCCGTAATAGTCTGTTACACGGTGGAAAGCAAATACCCACATCACACGTGCTATGGCATATTCCGCAGAGGTTTTATCTGTCTTGGCAAAGATGGTCTGTAACTGTGGCACTACCTGGGTATAATGATTGGCCCAGTGCGTCTTTACCCAGTCGAACCGCATCACGTACCTGTCTGAAGGAAAGTAAGTCGCGGTAGTAGCAAAATATTGTGCGTAGAGATCTGCAAACAGGTTCTGTGCCACCTGGTAGTCGCCACCGGTGTAAGAAGCTGCGGATTCTACTTTAGAGAACATGTAAGGGATTTCCGCTTTAGTGATATCCACCACTTTCACAGGGTTCGTATTCTTACTGTCAAAGTCTTTGGTACAGGCGCTCATGCATAGCACAGTGCTGATTAATACCAGGCTTGAAATATGTTTCATTCAATAGTTTTTTAGCTTAAAAGGATAACTTAACATTCAATCCCAGGCTGCGTGTTGTAGGCAGGTTACCAAATTCAATACCCTGGAAGTTACCGGCACCCAGATTTACGTCCGGATCAAATCTCATTTTGCGTTTGCCTATACCAGGTATATCCATGATAGAAGAACCTCTGTACAGGAATAACAGGTTCCTGGCCACAAAGGAGATCTTGGCAGATTTGAAAACAGATTGTGGTTTCAGTCTGAATGTATAACCGGCGGTAAGCTCCCGTATCCTGATATTGGTAGCATCGTAAGTGAAGAATTCACCCCAGCTGTAACGGCCACCTGATACGGTTGTCCAGAATGTTTCTGCATTGATGGCCTTGTCATTTACCTGTTTGGTAGTTTGGTTGAGCCCGGGTAATACCCAGCCGCCATTGCGGTATTTAGTAGTGTATTCTGCCGTACCGTCGAAGGCCATGGTCGCCTCTGTTCCGGAAGTCATTACACCACCTACTTTCCCATCTATCAGGAAACTCAGGGACCAGTTATGGTAAGAGAAGCTATTGGTAAAACCAAAGGTATACTTAGGATTGAAGTTACCGATCAGTTCAGTACTGGCAGAACCAACAGGTTTTCCTTTATCATCTAATAAATATTGTCCGGTAGAAGCATCACGTGCCCAGCGGGTAGCGTACAGATCGCCGTAGGAACTTCCTTCTTTTACGATAGGAGTAGCCGTTCTGCCGAAGCCATTGCCACCTAATACGCCTTGTTTAATATCAGGGCTCAGTGCAATTACCTTGTTCCTGTTTACTGCGTAGTTCAATGTGATATTCCACTGGAAGAATTTCTGTTTTACAGGTGTGCCATTCAGGGTGATCTCTATCCCTTTGTTCTGGATATTACCAGCATTGATGTACTGGTTATCGAAACCGGTGGTAGGGGTCAATGCCAGTAATAACAGCTGGTTCACAGAGTTCGTTTTATACGCTGTTACATCAATGCCAACACGGTTATTGAAGAAGCGCCATTCCAGACCGCCTTCATAAGAGGTTGTCTGTTCCGGTTTGAGGTCTCTGATAGCTTTTGTGCCATCCCTGCGGATATAACCTTTAGTGCCACCTTCTTCGTAGGTGTAAGTCTGGAAGAGATAATAAGGGTCCGGATCATTACCGGCACGGGCATACGACGCACGTACCTTACCGAAAGACATCCAGGAAGGTAACGTTACGATATCAGATACAATGGCTGAAAGACCGACAGATGGGTAGAAGAAAGAATAAGGTCTGGGTAAAGTAGAAGACCAGTCGTTACGCCCGCTCACATCAAGGAAGAGGTAGTCGCGGAAGCCGATATTGGCACTGGCATACACTGATTGTAATTCACGGTCAATTACTGAAGTAGTTACGCCTCTTGAAGTAGCGTATAAGAGATCGAATTTATTAGGGATGTTCAGTCCGTTTGCGATAGTAGCAGTATAGTCGCTTTTCCTTTGCAGGTCACTGGCACCAACATTATAAGAGATCTTCAGGTCTTTTGAAAGGTTGTTGTTGCCTGATACCAGTACATCGGCATTCCTTTCCGTTACATTCCTGAATCCAACTGTCATGGAGCCTCCTTCACTGGCAAACAGCAGTGTACCGTTATAGAAGATGTTCTTTGATTTATCGTTGTACCTGTCTAAGGTATAACGGCCCTGGATGCTCAGCCATGGCGTAATTTCATATTTAGCAGAACCCAGTAACATGATACGGTTACGTACTTCATTATAAGAAGTGCGGTTGGCCATCCAGTAGGGGTTCATATAAATAGAGGAGGAAGGAAGCCAGTATAACGGCATCGGCTGATTGGTGTTTGGATTGCTCGTCTCATAGTTTTTCAGCTGCTCAGAGCTCACGCTGCGGGGCACTTTATATAAGTCGATGATCAACCCGTTTTCTTCACCGGCCTTTGGTTTATTTTCAATGTCCTGGTTTACGTAAGTGAGCTTTGCATCGGTAGACAGTCTTTTGCTGATCTGCGAGTTTAAACGCAGGTTCACCGTATGACGGGTGAGGTCGTTATTGGGAACGATACCCTGTACCTTATTATTGGTATAGGATAAGTATCCCTGCGTTTTTTCCCCTCCACCGGTTACTGCGATGGAGTTGTTGAGGGTTACCGCATCGCGGAAGAAATCCTTTACATTATCTTTATAGGTAGTGGTGGCCGTACCCCAGCTGCCACTGGCATTGGTAGAAGAAACGCCACCGTTACCCTGTCCGTACGTATTCTGGAACTTAGGTAATGAAAGAGGGTTTTCCATAGCAATGCCGCCGTTATAATCAACGGCAATGTTACCCGATTTTCCTTTTTTAGTGGTGATGATGATAGCGCCATTTGCTGCACGGCTACCGTATAATGCAGCCGCAGCTGCACCTTTCATGATGTTGACAGACTCTATATCATCGGGGTTGATATTTGCAGCGCCGTCGCTGCCATTGTAACCACCGAAGTCGTTCCCCAGCTGGTCGGGCTGGGAGTTGTCGATTGCCACGCCATCAACAACGAACAGGGCATTGTTATTACCGGAGATAGAGCGGTTACCGCGCAGGACTACACGGGAAGCGCCACCGGGGCCGGAGGCCGATTGTGTAATGGCAATACCTGCTACTTTACCGGAAAGGCTGTTTACAAAGTTGGCATCCCTGCTTTCATTCAGTTTTGCGCCATCCAGTTTCTGCGCCGCAAAGGTGAGTGTCTTGGACTCGCGGCGTATACCCAGTGCAGTTACTACTACCTCATTGAGTCCTTTTGTTTCGGTGCCCAGTGAAATGTTTATTTCCTGCCGGCCCCTTACCTGTTCCTGCAGGGCAGCCAGGCCCACCTGCGTGAATTCAATGGTGGCATTCTTTTTCACGGTGATGTTGTACGATCCGTCCGCATTGGAGACTGTACCATTGGTAGTACCTTTTTCTTTTACGGTTACTCCCGGTAAGGGAGAAGTGCCATCAGTAATGATACCTTTCACCTGGATTTTTGGTGAAGTAGTATCCTGTGGCAGGTTGTAACTACGGTTCCGCCCGGGTTTTACAGGTTTCCCTGAAGCCTGTGCACATATACCCATACCGAGGGCAATGGAGAGCGGCAATGCGCCACTTCGCAACAGGTTAAACATTTTGGTTGACAACGTCATGTTTGATATTTGGTTTCTAGGTTACAAAAAGCGATTTAGCAGCCCGTTGTTGAAACGAGCCTGACATCAACATCAACTATTAATTAGCAGCAAATAAACGTACTGATACTACGTGTACAGTATTAATGAAGTGGGTCTTACGTATGAGAAGGTGTTATCACACACGGATTGTTACGGAATAAAGGATGGTACAAGTGTCTTTGGATTTAGATTTTCATTTTAGTGAACCGGAACAAAAATATACAATAAAATGGGATATCAAAATAGTTGTTCATTTTTTATAGGATACAAAAACTAATATTATTATGGAACCGAAAACTGTACCGCGCTATTAATATTATTATCTTCGTAGTCTCAAAATATCCATTATTTAAACATTGTGCCGGTTTCCCACCTTTGTTTTTAATAATGTACAACTATCCGTATCATCTGTTGATGAATGCGTTATGGTGTTTTTTTGTCAAACCTAAAATAGATATCTATGAAAACCCTTGCCTGTGTACGGCGAAGTATGCTTGCCGTACTGTTTTTTTGTTGCATGGCAACAGTAAAAGCCCAAACTTTTTCAGACGTTCTTGCCAGTACCGACTGGGACGTATTTTTCCCCCACCGTTTTAATCCCGATGACCGCACAGGTGCGGGTACATTACCTGCTACTGCAGCGAAGGACTTTTACTCTTACAGTAATTTCGCTACAGCAGTGAGCCGCATGGCTAACATTAAGATTATTTCAGAGCGCCGCTGTGGTACGAATGCCTACCGGCTTACCCGTGTGGATAAAACTACCGGTGCTTCAGTAGTGATCCGTACAGATGCGGATTTCAACACGTCCACGAACATGATCATCACCGAGACCATCGATTATGCCACTTTTGCCGGTGAGGGTGATCTTACTGTCCGTAAACGCGAACTAATGGCATTCCTGGCCAATATCTCGCAGGAGACGACCGGCGGCTGGCCCACTGCTCCCGGCGGGCAATATGCCTGGGGCCTTTATTTCCGTGAGGAAGTAGGCTATGAAGGCACGAACAATATCGGGTACCGCGTTGAAACGGATACCGAGTATCCGCCTGCACCCGGAAAGTCTTATCATGGCCGTGGCCCTATTCAGCTGAGTTATAACTATAACTACGGGCAGGCCAGTGAGTTCATCTTTGGTGATAAGAATGTATTACTCGCAAATCCTGAAAAGGTAGTCCAGGATGGTGTGATTGCTTTTGAAACGGGCATCTGGTTCTGGATGGCACAGCAATATCCAAAGCCTTCCTGTCATGATGTGATGGTCCCTGGTAAGTTCACACCTACTGCAGAGCAGCTGGCAATTGGTCTTAAACCAGGCTTCGGCACTACCGTGAATATCATCAATGGTGGTGTAGAATGTGGCGGTAGCGGGGCAGAGAAACCACAGGTTGTTAGTCGTATCGGCCATTACCAGCGCTATACCACCCTTAAATCAGTAAGTATGGAGCTGGACGGAGGGAATAACCCGGCCAACTGTGGTTGTGCTACTATGGGCAGCTTTGCTATTGACAATGCAGAATGTAGCAAAGTGACTTCCCTCTCTTTTACTTCTCCTGCCAATGGTATTCTTAATGTAACCAGCCTGGCGCCTGTAACATTAACTGTAGCGAAGAATGATCCCCGTAGCGAGATCACACAGGTATATATCAAAATTAATGGTCAGCGTATGGCTGGTACTTCCGTGCAATTTACCCCTGCTGCCTATCAGTCTTATACGGCTACGGCGGTAGGCTTACGCACAGGTAAGGACTCTGTGGTAGCCTCTACGACCTTTGCAGTGTACAATACGGCTACAATGGAAGGCTGTTCCTATCTGCCGGTGTGGGATGCAGCTAAAACGTATGCATCTGCTGGTAATATTGTGCTGTACAATAGTGTGGTATACCGTAATCAGTGGTGGGCAGGAAGTGCCGATATCCCCGGTACCAACACCACCTGGGCGATCGTAGGCACCTGTACCGGTAACGGTGGCAATGGCGGCGGCAATGGGCAGACTTGTGGCACTGTCGCCGGCTGGGCTATCGGTAGTATTTATACGGCCGGCAACCAGGTAGCCTTTAACGGCAGGATTTACAAAGCCAGATGGTGGACACAGGGAGATCAGCCGGACCTTAATTCCGCTGACGGACAGGTATGGCAGTTCATTGGTAATTGTCCTGCGGCTGCAGCAAGAGTCGCTAATACTGCCGCTATAGCAGAGAATACCTCTTCAGATAAGGTAATTGTTTACCCGAACCCTGTTTCAGGTAGTACTTTACAGATAACCGTACATACAGACACACAGGAGCAATTGCTTGTCTCTCTCCTGGATGTGAAAACGGGCCGGCCTGTATTGCAGCAGGTATACACGCCTGCCGGCAAAGCTGCGCAGAACGTTCAGCTGGATATCAGTCATGTCCCAACCGGTGTATGGGTGCTGAAAGTAACGACAGCCCGCAATGAGCGTATAGGAACTGTTAAAGTAGTAAGGATACAATAAACTATTATTTGCAGGGAATTGTAACCAAATGTATCTCAAATGCGTTTAATTACAATTCCCTGCTTTTTATAGCAGGGGTTATTAAACCTTACGACGTCATTATGAAATTTAGAGTACTTATTTTGCTGGCTGTAGCATTCGCCGGCTGTAGCAGAAAAACATCTACTGATCAAAACTGTATCAAATACGCGAACGCCTATGTAACAGAGGTACAAAAATCTGCTACCAACAGCCTTAATGTATCTTTCCAGGTAAACAGTGGTTGTGGTCAGTTCAACAAGTTCGTACAAAAGAGTGAAGGGAATACCCGCATCATCAAAGTGCAGGCAGTATATAAAGGATGTATGTGTACAATGGATATGCCTGTAAGAACTACCACCTACACATTCACAGAAAAGGCCGCCGGAACATATTATCTGAAATTCCTCTCCGAAGAAAATAAATATATTATTGATACTGTTGTTATCAAATAGCTAAAAGAGGAATGTGCCATTGTTCACTTTTGAACAAATTCTTCCAGGTCTTTCAGTGAAGAAGCATTCAACGGCTTATTCAGGTACATACTTACATAAGGATTTTTATTCGCTTTAAGCTGGTCTTCTTCATGCATAGAGGTGGTGAGCATCATGATAATGCAGCTCTTTTTGATGACCTCCGGTAAGTTTTCATAAGCATCCAGGAAATCAAACCCGTTCATCTCCGGCATCATGATGTCCAGAAATATGAAATGAGGTAATTGCTCAGGAGAATTTTTCAATGATGATAAATAAGCAAGACCTTCTTTCGCTGATCCGACACAAACTATTTCTTCAGAAAATGCATATTTTTTAAAAACCCTCTCAGCAACATATCTGTCTACAGGGTTATCATCAACGACTAATACTTTCTTGTACATGTTTATGAATTTGGGATGTGAATAATGAATTCGCTTCCTTCACCAGGAGCAGATATCAGCTTGATATCGCCATGAAGCTTAGTGACCGTTTCCTTTACAATATACAGTCCCAGACCTGATCCAATAGAATTACCGGATACCCGGTAAAAAATGTCAAATACTTTTAATTGATTATTGGTACTGATGCCTATCCCATTATCTTTAACTGCAATTATTGCACCCGATGCAGAGGTATGAATATTAATTTCGACGAACGGATGAGCAGTGGCCGGGTTACTATACCTGATAGCATTTGAAATAAGGTTATTAAGAATGATATTAATCCTGCTTTTATCTGAATATAAGATAAATTCTTCATCGATGTTCACCTTTATATCAATATTGGCATTGCCTGCTCCCATATATTTCAGATGACTCAGAACATCCGCTACTATTGCATGAAAAAATATTACGTCCCTTTTTATATTCAATCTGGCGTTTTTAGAGTAATCCAGGATATCGAGGATAAAGCCATCCAGCTTTTTGATACTCCCTTCCAATAAATTCAGATCACTGAGAATGGAAGTGTCTGTTACATCTGACTGGATAAGCTGTAATACGCCCAGCATGGAAGAAAGTGGCGCTCTCAGATCATGAGATACACTGTAAACAAAGCGGTCCAGTTCCATATTAGACTTTTTAAGGTCTTCATTGGTAGCCCTGAGGGTATCTATATCATCCATCCGCTCTGTAATATCCCGGAAGTTAATGACTGTTCCCTGCACAGCTGGTTCATGCATCAGGTTGGTCATAACGCCTTCACACCAGATATAACTGCCATCCTTTTTAAGTCTTTTATAATAGACGGTTTTTGTTTTCCCTGTATCTTTTATTAATTCATACCATGCACTTATTACAATATGTTTGTAATCGGGATGAATAAAATCCAGAGCTTTACAGCCAATGACTTCTTCTGAAGTATACCCCGTGATACGAAGTAAAGAATCACTTGAAAAAACAATTTCCGCTTTATTATTGAGTATAAACATAGCATCCGAAGAATGCTGAATGATGCAACGGAATCTGTATTCACTGTCCCGCAAGGCTATTTCTGCTTCTTTCCTTTTAGTAATATCAGAAGTAACACCATCTATCCTGATCAGTCGCCCGTCTTTTAATGTAGGTGTCAGCTTGGATTCCAGCCATCTCAGACCTCCATTCTTATCGCGGGTGCGATAAATGAATATGCAGGAACTTCCAGCATGAAGGTCTCTGTCTACAGCCCTGATAGCCGGCCTGTCTTCATCAATTACCAGATCAAACCAGAGACGGGGGTTTTGCTGAAATGCTTCCAGGGGATGGCCATACACCTTTTCACAAGCGGGAGACATCTGTAGTTGCTGCATGGTTTGCATATCAATAGAAAAGAAGGCTTCTTCCATATTTTCAAAAAGCGTTCTTAACTCATTATTAGCATTCAGCAGTTCTTCTTCCGCCTTTTTCCTGCTGCTGACATCCTGTACCGTACCAAACATCCTGTAAGGTTTTAATGTTTTGCCGTCTATCAATATCTCGGAACGTGACTGTATTATCTTTTCACTTCCATCCGGTAATATAATACGGTGTTCAACATCATAAGCGATACCGCTGCTAACGGCCAGCTCTACTTTCAAGCGCATCGCATCTACATCATCAGGATGTACACAATTGAAGAAATGTTCGGGTGTAGCCCGGAAAGATTGTGGCGCATATCCCAGTATGCGATATGTTTCATCAGACCATGTCAGCTGATCATTAATAATATCAAGCTCCCAACTGCCGATATGGGCAATTTGTTGTGAGGATTCAAAAAGTGCATGTTCTTTTTCATGGCGATCATAAGATTGACTGATAACCGCCAGAAATGCAAATAAATTTTCAGGGATATGGCCTCCCAGATATTGCTCAACCTGTTGCTGCAAAAGCGTATTCATACTATATACGTGGATAACAAAAAAAACGCCCGGTTTGTTGAACGGGCGCTACTATTAAGTGCCGGTAATAGTATGAATTTAACGTAAATAGTTTAATATCAATTACTTCCTTTTTCTGCTAATGAGCGTAAAAGCGTGGGGAGCTACTATTAAAGGGGGATAATACCAGGGGAAATCAGCCTGCCTTTACCTTCTTGAGATGAACACTCGGTGGTACTCCGAACTGAGCTTTGAAGCATTTACTAAAATAAAAGGGATCATTCATTCCTACCTTATATGCTACTTCTGCAATGGTATAATCTCCTGTATTCAATAATTCCGACGCTTTTTTAACCCTTACCAGCCGGATATATTCATTGGGAGAATAGCCGGTAAGTCCTTTGATCTTCTTAAAGAATAAGGTACGTCCCAGTTTCATAGCAGCAGCAAATTCATCTACTGAGAACTGTGGGTTATCGATATTCCTGTCTATGATCTGGTTTAATTTATCCAGGAATTGCTGGTCGGCCTCATTCTCCGAAATATGTACTGCAAAGAATCCCGGATCATTGGCAAAGCGTTTACGGATCTTTTCCCGCTGTTCAATAATGCGGATGATATTGGTGAGCAGGAAGCGGATGCTGAAGGGTTTGGTAATATAGGCATCTGCTCCCGCATCAATACCTTTTAACTGGTGTTCTCCGGAGGATAGGGCGGTTAACAACACTACCGGGATGTGACAGGTCTGGAATTCACTACGGATACGCTGAACAATTTCCAGTCCGTTCATTTCCGGTAACATTACATCACATACTACCAGGTCGGGGGCCAGGGCAATAGCCTGTGCCAGTCCTTCGCGACCATTACCGGCTGTATGGATATGGAAGTAGCGGCTTAATGAAGTGCTGAGATATTCGCAGATATCAGGATTATCTTCGATGATTAACAGGTGATACCTGGAACTGGGGACCGGCAGGTCTTCTGTTTCATTGATATAAGCGATGGGGACGTTCACCGCCGGCATATCCGCACTTACGATCTCTTCTGCCGTATATTCATTCGTTACAGGTATGGTGATGGAGAATGTAACACCTGCATCGGGGTTATTACGGAAAGAGATAGATCCCTTATGCAGTTCTGCCAGTTCTTTCGTTAGGGATAAACCTATACCTGTTCCCGTAGGAGAGAAGTTCAGTTGTGTGAACTTCTGAAATACCAGGTGTTGTTGGGCAGGAGGAATAGAAATGCCTGAATCTGACACATGGATCTGCAGTTCCGTATCTGCTTTTACCTCCACCACTATATGTCCGCCGGCCGGTGTGAATTTATGTGCATTGGACAGCAGGTTATACAGCATTTTATCCAGCTTGTTGATATCTGCCAGCATATAATATGACGGCACGTTGCTATGGAACCGGAGAGAGATTTGTTTTTGAGCAGCCTGCTCTCTGAAGCCATCACAGATATCTTTCAGAAAAGCAATGACATCCGTTTGTTGTACCCGTAACTGCATGCGCTTGTGCTGGATCTTTCGGAAGTCAAGGAGCTGGTCTGCCAGTCGCATGAGATACGTGACATGCTTCTGCATCATATGCAGGTGTTTACCGGGCGCCATATTTTCCATTGCACTCATGATCAGCGACAGGGGTGTACGGAATTCGTGAGAGATATTGGTAAAGAAGTTGAGTTTGTATTCCGTTAACTGCTGCTCCAGTTCAATAGCATGTTGCAAACGGGAGATACGTGTGGTGATATAACGGATACCCAGGATCAGCGCCATCAACAGTAATAAATACAGTCCTATGGCCAGGTTAGAACGCCAGAAGGGAGGAAGCACTGTAATATGTATGCGGGCTTCCTGTTTACTCCAGGTACCATCATCATTGGTGCCTCTTACTCGGAATGTGTATTTTCCGGGAGGAAGATTCCTGTAAGTAGCGACGTTATAACTGGATGGCGTATTCCATTCATCTTCATAATTATCCAGTATGTAAGTATATTTATTCTGCTGTGGATTTTTATATGCCAGAGAAGCAAACTCAATGCTGAATATTTTTTGTCCGGGTTCTAATGTAATCTCTCCCGTAGCGTTCACCCGTTGATTGCCGGCGATATTAAACCCTGTAAGGATTACCGGAGCATCTGCGCTTACAGTCTTCAACTGTTCAGGATAAAAACCGTAAAAGCCATTTAAACTGCCCATTAACAGCTGTCCGTTATGTGTACGGAAACAGGAGGCCTCGGAAAACAGATTGCCCAATGTATTATTGGCAAAGTAGAATATTTCGAAAGTACTTTTTTCAGGATTGAAGCGGGTAAGACCGTTTTCTGTACTGATCCACAGATTTCCCTGTAAATCTTCCAGCATGCCATTTACGATATCATGAGAGAGGCCTTGTTGTGTGGTATACGTCCGGAAGGTTTTCCTTTTAGGCATAAAACGGCTGAAACCACCACCGGTTGTACCTATCCAGATACGTCCCTTATGATCTTCACAAAGGGTTTTAATTTCATTACCCGGATTATAGGTAGTGAAAGCATCCTTACTTTTCAGTAGTGCTTCCGGGTCAAAGACTAATAAGCCGTTATTGGTGCCTGCCCATATACGGTTGTCTTTGTCCTGTAGCAGGCAGCGTATATACACTGGTATTTCATTGCTGTTGAAGAATTGCCGGAAGGAAATATTGTAGCCGCCTTTATAAACGGCCATGTGCAGGCCGTTGCCAAAGGTACCTATCCACATGCGTTGTTGCTTATCCTGCATAATGGTGTATACCAGTCGGTTTGCATTGCTGCTGGTATCTCCCGGTGGCAGTTCAAAATGCCTGGCTGATTGCTGTAGCGAATCGCGATGAACAATGTATAATCCATTTCCTTTGGTACCTATCCACAAATAACCTTTTGCATCTTCTGTAATACAATAAATATTGGAACATTGGCCGGGAAGGAGATGTTCGAGGGAACGGATCTTTTCCAGTTTATTATTATACAGGTACAAAGCCCCGTTGCGGGTACTTACCCATATGCGGTTGTAGCTGTCTTCGTAAATGGTTTTAATACTGTTGATGGTATATCTATCAGGAGATTCTTCTTCCGGGAATATGTGTGTTACATTGAGTGACTGCGGAACAATTTTATTCAGCCCGGTATGTTCTGCACCTACCCATATCAATCCGGAGCGGTCTTGTAATATACTGAGCAAATAGTTTGAGCTTAAGCCGGTACTTTTATCAGGAGTAGAAGAGAAGTGCTGTAAATTGCCACTTACTTTATCAAAGCAATACAAACCTCCGCCATAAGTAGAGATCCATGTATGGTGTTTATTATCTGCAGAGAAAGCATAACGGCAATCATCTATCAAACGTATTACGGCGGCAGGTATCAGTTCCAGGCGTGTAGCCTTTTGCAAGGCTGCGTCGTAATACCATACAATGCCTGTATGGTTATTGATCCAGATACCTTTTTCCTGGTCTGTGATAATATCGATATGGCCTGTGATTTCATCTTTTAACAGGGGGGATGTTTGTCCGGATAAAAGATCTGCTATATATACGCCGGATTGCTGTGTACCTAATAAAAGGCGTGAATGGGGAAGCAATGCTGCATCTGTAATATGTTCAGGCGTTACAAAATGTTGTCCGGTAAGTGTGAATATACCATTTTGCCGGGTAATGAAGTATACCTGTTGCTGATCTTTAACAGCCTGGATGTAGTTGCCTTTGCCTGCATCTACTAACACACCATTATCCAGATGGAATAAACCGGTGGTAGTACCTATCCAGATACCTTTATCTTCAAATATGAAGTTAACCTGTTTGTTATAGGAATGGGTGATGAAGTGTTTTTTTTGTCGCTGAATTTGCAGGCAGCCACTTGCTTTACCGTATAACCAGATATCTCCGTTGGAAGCCTCAAAGAAGTGATCGTAATTTTTTACCAGGGAATCGGGCTGATATTGCGGGAAAGTTTCTTTTTCAGGATCAAAGCAGTGGAACCGGCCTTCTGCAGTTTTGATCCATATAAGTCCCTGTTTATCTTCATGGAGTTCCCTGATCCTGTTATCGCTGGTACCATTAGGTCTGTATACGATGAATTTACGTCCATCGTAACGGTTAAGCCCGTTGAGGGTGCCTATCCATATAAAGCCTTTTTTATCCTGTAAAAGGCAGCGTACGGTATTCTGGGAAAGTCCTTCGTGAGTGGTCAGTTGTTCCAGCCGGATATTATCAGGACCGGAAGGAACCGTTGCATAGGAATACCCTGCCAAAAGCAGCAGGCAGCTAAGTAGCCATTGGTGCAGTCGCATAACGTTTCTCTTTGCCGGCCTGTGGATACCGGATGGAATTTATAAAGTATTCATTCTTATCTACCAGCAATATAAATAAATAGAATGAGAAGACCTTCCTATAGTGTCGTATGTACACCAGCCTGCACATTTTTCCAGTAATTTGTCAATTTTTCCATGTTCCGGTTACATTTTTACAGGCATTATTACGATCCTCCATTGTAATAACTGAGACAGCGCAATACTTTTGACTATCTAACAGATAACCATGTTTATGATCAGGTCTGCTTTGCTATTATTGTTTTTTATTGTTTCATTGAACGTACATGCACAACAATCCTATCAGATTTCAGGTCTTCGCCTGGAATTCTGTACACCTTATATGTTCCGGGTGAGTGAGAAAAATGCCGTGAACGAACCATGGATGGTAACCCGTTATAACTGGGATTCGGTAGAGGTCAAAATCACAGAGCAGGATGAACAGGTAAGCCTGCAAACGAGTGCTTTGAAAGTGGTGATACGCAAACCATCTTTGAATATTGATGTATATAGTACCGATGGGCGTTTATTGTCGGCAGAAAATAGTAGTTGCCATAAACAACTGCAGCCTGATGAGCATTTCTTTGGTTTTGGGGAAAGGATGGACTTCCTGGATCAGCGGGGGAAAAAGGTAGCCCTGAATGTAGGCAGGGGTACCGGTATGCCGCACGCTGTAGGAGCTTATAATGTCCTGGCCGCTAATTACAGTCCTGTCCCGTTTTTTATGAGCACCAAAGGATACGGTATCTTCCTGCATACTTCTTACGCTTCTTCCTGGGATATGGGGAATTCCAAAGCGGATGAATATAGTTTCAGTGCGGCCGGAGGCCCGCTGGATTATTATTTCATTTATGGTCCCCGCTTCACTGCCATTCTTGAACAGTATACTTTATTAACCGGTCGCTCTCCGTTGCTGCCTGAATGTGCATTTGGCCTGCATGCAGGTACTTACAGCGGAGGTACCTGGGGATATGAGCAGTCTACTTCTGTTGCTTATGTGCTGGAACTGGCCCGCCGTTTCCGCGAGATGGGCATTCCCATCGATATCCTGTTCCTGGATTCTACCTGGCGTTTATTTGGTAAGAACGGAGGCAAAGGGGCTACCACTTTTGAGTGGAGAGAAACCTTCCATAACCCCAAAGGGATGTTCGACAGCCTGTATGCCATGCATTTTAATATGGTAGGACTGCATATCCGTCCCCGGTTGGATAATGGTAACCATTTCCATTTGCTGGATAGCGCCGCCGCGTTGGGGTATACTTATCCCGAAAAGGGCCACCCGGGAGAGTTCGTGAACTTCTTTGATGCGACTGCCGTAAACTGGTGGTGGGAACATGCTGCTATTAAAGTAGCCGGCATTGGTGCTAAATTCTTTAAAACAGATGAAGGCAGTGCATTTGGCGCATTGGCTAATGAGAGTAATAAAACCGGGCCTTCCGGACCCGATGCACAACGCCTGCATAATATATTCCCGGTGGCATATGCGAAAGCCGCTTATGAGCAGTTTGCAGCGTACAACCATCTGCGTGGTATGAACCAGACCCGCGAAGGGTATGCCGGTATTCAGCGTTTTCCTTTTATTTTTGCAGGCGACTGGCCCAGTGAATGGCAGTACTTTGAGCCGGTTATCAAAGCAGGACTGAATATCGGTATATCCGGTGTAGGCTACTGGGCGCATTGCATGGGTGGCTTTGAACACCCCGCAGACCCCGAGTTGTACATCCGCTGGTGCCAGTTTGGAATGCTGAGCCCTGTGGCGTTGGTGTTCGGTATGGACCATCCCGGGTATAAAGAGCCCTGGCACTATGGAAAAGAAGCCCTGGATAATTTTAAGAAATATGATGAGCTTCGTTACAGCCTGTTACCTTACTTATATTCCAGTGCCTATGAAATGTACCGGACAGGCACACCGCTGATGCGGGCGCTGGTACTGGAATACCAGGATGATCCGAATGTTTATAATATCACAGACCAGTATTTATTAGGCAACAGTATCATGGTTTGCCCGGTTACACAGAAAGGCGCTGTCACCAGGGTGGTGTATCTGCCTGCCGGGAAATGGATCGATTACTGGACGGGTGAACTATATGAAGGACGCAGGTATCTGAATGCATTGTCCCCGCTGGATAAGTTACCCATTTATATAAAAGCAGGCAGTATCATTCCTACTCAACAGGTGCAGCAATATGTGGGACAATGGAAGAAAGAGAAAATCACGCTTGATATTTATCCATCTGCCAATGGACGTTGTAATCTATATACAGATGATGGGAAAAGCACGGGTTATCAGCAGGGAGAATATGTACTTACGGAAATCACCTGCGATACAAATGGAAAGATCCATATAGCAGCACCGGCAGGGAAATATCATTCATCAATAAAAACATTTACGTTAAAGGTCCATACGGCAAAGCCCGTGATGCAGGGTAACTGGCAATATGATGAACAGGCAAAATGTTTGTATATCAACAATGTCCCTGCTGATAAAGAAAGTACAATAGAAATAAACTGACATGAAGAAATTATTGGTACTCCTCTTACTCACTATAAAAGCTTATGCGGGTGATACACTTTCCCTGCAGGGTAGCTGGCGTTTTAAGGAAGATCCTGCGGATGTAGGTATTGCTGAAAAATGGTACTCACAGCCATTAACGGATAGCATTCACCTGCCTGGTTCTATGACAGAGAACAGGAAAGGAAATGATGTTACAATCAATACACACTGGACCGGCAGCATCTATGACAGCTCCTGGTATTTTAACCCGCAGATGGAAAAGTACCGTCAGCCGGGTAATCTTAAATTCCCGTTCTGGTTAACACCGCTGAAATATTATGCAGGAGCGGCATGGTATCAGCAGGAGGTGAATATCCCTGTTACATGGCAGCAAAAACATGTACTGCTTACACTGGAAAAACCTCACTGGGAAACGACTGTATGGGTAGATGATAAGCCTGTCGGAAAACAGAACAGTTTAACAACGGCCCACGTATATGATCTATCTGCTTTATTAACTCCGGGTAAACATACTATTTCAGTAAGAGTAGATAACAGGATCAAAGAGATCAATGTGGGGCAGGATTCTCATAGTCTTACAGATCATACGCAGGGTAACTGGAATGGGATAGTGGGAAAGATTCAGCTTAGTGCAGGCGCTGTTACGTGGCTGGAAGATGTACAGGTATATCCTGATTTACAGCATAAGTCAGCCTATGTTAAGGTAAGCGTTAAAGGCGCTGTCAGCGCAGGTAAAATACAACTCAAAGCACACAGTTTTAACAGCGGTACTGCACAGGATGTAGCGCTGCTGGAAACTGCTTTTAAAGATACAGGGCTGATAGAGATTACTTACCCGATGGGGGAGCACATGCAGTTATGGGATGAGTTTAATCCTGCATTGTATCAGCTGACAGTAACGATCATGCCGGAGCATGGTGAAAAGGATGAAAAGATCGTTCAGTTCGGGATGCGTGCATTCAAAGCAGATGGAAAACGATTTGTATTAAATGGGCATCCCATCTTTTTAAGAGGTACGGTAGAGAACTGTGTATTTCCGCTGACCGGTTATCCACCTATGGAAGAAAAGGAATGGCTGCGCATCTTCAACATTGCAAGATCTTATGGATTAAATCACATGCGTTTTCATTCCTGGTGCCCGCCGGAAGCAGCTTTCAGCGCCGCAGATAAAGTGGGCTTTTATTTACAGCCGGAAGGGCCCAGCTGGGCTAATCACGGGACTTCCCTGGGAGATGGGTTGCCAATAGATCAGTATATCTATGATGAAACAAACCGTATGGTAACATCTTATGGTAATCATCCTTCTTTTTGTATGATGGCTTATGGCAATGAACCCCGCGGTGGTAAACAGGCGGCTTATCTCGGCAGATTTGTCAATTACTGGAAAGCGAAAGATCCACGGCGTTTGTACACCGGTGCATCTGTGGGGATGAGCTGGCCTTTGGTCCCGGAGAATGAATATATGGTGAAATCCGGGCCCAGAGGATTGCACTGGTCGCATCTGCCGGGTACTGTTTTCGATTATTATGATAAGATCAAAGAGCAGCAGGTACCTTATGTGACGCATGAAATGGGACAGTGGTGCGTATTTCCCGATTTTAAAGAAATAAGCAAATACAGCGGTGTTTTCCGGGCTAAGAATTTCGAACTGTTTAAAGAAAACCTGGAAGATCATCACATGGGTAAACAGGCAGATGATTTTCTGATGGCTTCGGGTAAGCTACAGATACTTTGTTATAAAGCAGAGATAGAAGCATCATTGCGTACGCCTGGTCTTGCCGGGTTCCAGTTATTGTCATTGAATGATTATCCGGGACAGGGAACTGCATTGGTAGGAATGCTGGACGCTTTCTGGGATGAGAAAGGATATATAACAGCGGCTGAATTCAGACAATTTTGCGCACCTACGGTGTTGCTGGCCAGGATGCCCAGAATGGTGTACCGTAATACGGACACATTACATGCTGCTATAGTGGTAACGCATTTCGGGCAGGCCCCTCTGCGACAGGCCAGGCCGGCGTGGCGTATCAGAAACAAACGTGGAGAGATGATTGCCAATGGCGTACTACCTGCAAGGGATATTGCTTTGGGAGAGAATATCGCATTGGGTAAAATAGCGGTGCCTTTGTCTGGTATTCATGAAGCAGCTGCATTACAACTGGAAGTTACTTTGGATAGCATTCATAATGACTGGCCACTGTGGGTATATCCTGCAGTAGCTGCTGATACTGCGGGTATTTATATCTGTGATACGCTGGATGTTTTAGCACAGCAAAAATTACAGGCAGGTGGAAAGGTATTATTGCTGGCAGCTGGCAAAGTACAGCAGGGTAAAGAGGTGATCCAGTCTTTTACACCGGTATTCTGGAATACGTCCTGGTTTAAAATGCGCCCGCCGCATACACTGGGATTTGTATGCGATCCTGCACATCCTGTTTTTAATAATTTCCCTACTGATGATCATAGTAATTATCAGTGGTGGGAATTGGTGAATGCTGCACAGGTGATGAATATTGAAACGTTCCCTGCAGCTGTTAAGCCGTTGTTACAAAACATTGATACCTGGTTCCTGAACCGGCGTTTGTCTATGCTGATGGAGGTGAAAGTAGGGAAGGGGCGGCTGATGATTACCAGCCTTGATCTGGCCAATGACCTTTCAGACAGGATTGTTGCACAGCAGTTGCGTTACAGCCTGTTGAATTATATGAAATCATCTGCATTCAATCCTTCAGAGAAAGTACCATTGGAAACGGTACAGGCATTGTTTATACCTCAAGCCACTAAAGGGATAAATATGTATACAAAGGATAGCCCGGATGAATTAAAACCTAAGAAATAATTCCATATGAAAAACAAACTGCTTCTCTTTTGCTTACTGTTAACGACCGATATATTTGCATCTGTTCGCCTGCCTTCCGTGATCGGCGATCATATGGTGTTACAACAAAATACAAAGATAAAGATATGGGGATGGGCCGATGCCGGAGAGCGTGTTATCATTAAAACCGGTTGGTCAAAACAGGTGCTTACTATTATCACTGGCAAAGATGGCCGTTGGGAATCACCTTTAACTACTGCGAAAGCTGGTGGTCCTTATGAGATAACAATTAACACAATGCGGCTTACAGACATATGGCTGGGTGAAGTATGGCTTTGTTCTGGTCAGTCTAACATGGATATGACAGTAGCCAGAGAAGATAGATACTGGTGTGGTGTATACCACGAAGCGGAAGAAGTAGCGGCAGCCAATTACCCGCAGATCCGTGTATTTGACGTTGCATATACGCCTACGGATACGATACAAAAGGATGTAAGCGGCATGTGGGAAGTTTGCACACCTAACACCGTGAAACATTTCTCTGCAGCTGCTTATTTCTTTGCCCGCGACTTACAGCAGAAACTGAAAGTACCGATAGGGTTGATCACAACTGCTTATGGTGCCAGCACGGCAGAAGCATGGATCAGCCGAAAGGAATTAAAATCGTTCCCTGCATTGCTGGACGATTACGCGCATAAAAAGGCGATGTACGATACCAGCATCACTGCGCGTAAAAAGTACGACGAAACACTGGCGAAATGGAAGATTGCAGCAGCCGAAGCTAAAGCAGCCGGAAAGGACCAGCCCCGTGAACCTAAAAACCCTGATCCTGAAAAAGACCAGCATAATCCTGCTGTATTATACAATGGAATGGTAGCGCCATTGATCCCTTACACCATTAAAGGAGCTATCTGGTACCAGGGAGAATCCAATACCGACAAGCCCGGAATCTACCGTTCATTAATGGAAACACTGATTGCGAACTGGCGTAAAGACTGGAAACAGGGTGATTTTCCCTTCATATATGTACAGCTGGCCAACTATGGTAAACGGGATTCGTTGCCTGTCAGTGAGAAAGGGACCGTATTAATCAGGCAGGCGCAACTGGAAAACCTGCGTATCCCGCATACAGGAATGGTAGTCGCCATCGACAATGCCAATCCGGATAAACCTGAAGATATCCATCCTAAAAACAAACAGGCAATCGGATGGAGGCTATCCCTGCAGGCACTGGCTTTAGTGTATGGAGAGAAAATAACTTACAGCGGGCCTGTTTATCAGAAAATGAAAATAGAAGGGAATAAGATCCGTCTGTATTTCAATGGGAATGATTTACAAAGCAGGGATAGTGTATTGACCGGTTTTGCCATTGCCGGAGATGATAAGCAGTTCGTTTGGGCGAAAGCCACAATAGAAGGTAATACCATCCTTGTATCCAGTGATAAGATCAAACGACCAACGATCGTCCGTTATGGCTGGGCACCTAATCCTCCTGTTAACTTATATAACAAAGAGGGGCTGCCTGCTTCTCCTTTCAAAACAGATCAGTGATTGTACATTTTTCCATGCAATAGTATGATCTTCCATTGTCTGATGTGATGTTCAAAATTAACTTAGCCGCTATTAATCAGGGACAAGATTTCAATGGAACAGCACTATGATCACCAACAACGTATTACGCGGTTAAAAAGGATAGAACGATTATTGATCGTCCTTGTAATTTTTATTTGTGCATTATTGACCTACTTGCTTTTACTGAACTAATTCCATAAAAATATCAGCGTTATGAAGAAATCTTTAATGATTTTGAGCTGTAGCATTCTCGTGCTGCTTCGACAGGCGGTCTTTGCCGCTCCTTTGCCATCCACCAGCGAGATTCACATTGAGGGACAGGTTTTTGATGACCAGGACAATACACCATTAGTAGGGGTAAGTATCCGCGTGAAAAACGGTAACACAGGAGTTACTACAGATCAGAACGGGAAATTCGTGTTGTCTGTTCCTGAAGAAACTATATTGGTAGTGACCTATGTAGGCTATGATAGCAAAGAATTGAAGGCCGCGGCTTCTTTGTCTATAAAACTCAGCAAGAGCAATAAAGGATTAAATGAGGTCGTAGTGATAGGGTATGGTACTACCCAAAAAAAGAACCTGGTCGGCGCTGTATCATCCATAGGAGAAAGCCAGATCAGAGACCGGCCTATTACACGTATTGATCAGGCACTGGCCGCACAGATGCCGGGTGTACAGGTACAGTCAGTGACCGGTGCCCCCGGTGCAGCCTTGCAGATAAGGGTACGGGGCGCTGCATCTGTTTCCGGCAGTAATGATCCCTTATATATTGTAGATGGTGTTCCTGTAGATGACCTGGGAGATATTGATCCTGCTACTATTCAATCTGTAGATGTACTGAAAGACGCTTCTGCTGCAGCGATCTATGGGGCAAGAGGCTCTAATGGTGTGGTGTTGATCACTACCAGGAGAGGCAAACCGGGGAAAGCCCGGATCAACTTCTCTGCTACTTTCGCAAGACAGGAAGCGGAACGTTTCGTTCCTATGATGAGTGCCAATGAATGGATCCAGTTAAAAAAGGACCTGATCGATTCTTCATGGGTAGCAAGAGGACGTACACTTGGCAAGAATTACCAGGCTGCTGATAATATGGATTTCCGTGCAACAGAACTGGGTGGTACTACTGCCAATACGCATGCGCTGGCAAACACTGCTTATATGTATGATCCTTACTGGGCAATGGGTACGGATAGCCTTGACTATATCAACTGGCAGGATGTATTCTTTAAACCGGCTAACATGCAGAAGTATAATCTCTCTGCTTCCGGCGGTAATGAAAATGTCAGCTATCTTTTATCAGGGGAATATCTCAATCAGGATGGGCTGGCAGTAAACACCGGGTATAAACGTTATACTTTCCGCTCTAATATGGAAGTAAAACTCAGTGACTTTGTGAAAGTGGGTCTGCAGTTATCTCCTTCCATCTCCTGGACAAAAGGCGCCGGTATAGATGGTCGGAGTGGTATTGGCCCCAGTGTGGCAGGTACTGCACCTATACAGGAAAAAGGTGTAGGCGTGAATTCGGGTTCAATAGGCACGCCTGCTTACCGCTGGGTAGCAGATCAGATCAGTCCTGTGACAGTGATGGAAGAAACCCTGAATAATACGGAGCTGGTAAAACTCCTATCACAGATCTACCTGAACGCTACGCTTGCCGAAGGACTACGATTGAATGTTACCGGGGCCTGGAACAGTAGCAGCAGTGATAATAAATATTATCAGCCTACTTCTGTTACTGCTGCCAGAAGAACCGCGGTAGAAGGCTCTCAGAGTACTGCTACCCGTAAAACGGCCCGTAATCAGTATTACCTGTTCCAGTCGTTATTAAGTTACGACCGTATCATTAAAAAGCATGAGTTCAATACCGTATTCGGCGCTTCTACAGAATCCAATAATGCGGCCAATACTACTCAGACCAATAAACAGTTTGCTAATGATAACCTGTATACGTTCGACCTTGGTTCTTCTACACCAACAGTTAGTAACGTTACAGAGTCCAGGCGTACACTAACTTCTTTCTTCGGGCGTATTAATTATAACTACAACAGCCGCTACCTCTTATCAGTAAGTTTCAGGGGAGATGGTTCTTCCCGTTTTGGTGCTGATTCCAAATGGGGTTACTTCCCGGCAGCTTCAGTGGGATGGAGGATCAGTGATGAGGCATTCATGCAAAGTATCAAGCATGTAGTGAATGATTTCAAAATTAGATATAGCTGGGGGATAGCAGGTAATGACAGGATAGGAGGGGATTACCCTGCTGTAGGACTGGTATCGACTACCAACTATGTATTTGGCGATGCGCAGGCACAATCTACGGGGTTCTCTGTTACCAGTATTACCAACAATAACCTGCACTGGGAGAAAACAACTTCCAATGATATCGGTTTCGATGCAACTATCCTGAAAGAACGTCTTACGGTTTCTTTTGATTATTATAATAAGCTCACCAAAGATCTCCTGTTAAGTGTGCCGGTTGCCCGTGCTACGGGATTCACCAAACAGAATGCAAACATTGGTTCTGTAAAGAACTGGGGATATGAGATAAACCTGAATTCGCGTAATGTAACAGGTAAAGACTTTTACTGGGAAACATCTTTAAATTTCTCTTACAACAAGAACAGGGTAGTAAAGCTGAACAATGATAATACACCGATCTATACAGGCTGGGAGAATACAGTGAAGATAGCGGTAGGACGTCCTTTATACACTTATGTACTCTATGATGCTATTGGTGTATACACCTCAGATGCGCAGCTGAAAAACACACCTAAAAGAGCTAATACCATTATAGGAGATCCCATCTACCGGGATGTTAAAAAAGATGGTGTAATAGATGCTAATGATATGACGGAAGTTGGTCATCCGGACCCTAACTATACCTGGGGAATGACAAACCGCTTCGGCTATAAAAGATTTGACCTCTCCCTGTTATTCCAGGGGCAATGGGGTAATCAGATCTTTAGTATGTTCGGTCGTAATATAGACCGTCCCACAACTGGTTTAGGGAACTATAATGCCAAGCAGGTTTGGGTGAACCGTTTCCGTTCTGTCAGTCAGCCCGGAGATGGTAAAACACCCCGTATAGATGCTACTACTGCCAGCGTATATGATACCCGCTGGTTATATAGCGGTGCGTTCTATAAGATCAAAAACCTCACAGCTGGTTATACTTTAAAACCCAACCTGATAAAAGGGATAGTTCAGGCACGCGTATATTTCAGCGTCGATAATTTATGGATGAGTGATAAGTATACGGGCGGATATTCTCCCGAAGCATTCCAGTATGATTACCTCGCTGACTGGTCCAGCTATCCTACTGCCCGTACATACAGCATTGGTATTAACATCGGTTTATAAAAAGTACAACAATGAAAACGATCCATATAATTTCCGCAATATTAATTGTTACAATATCCGCTGCCTGCAATAAGGATTTCTTAGATACTGAGCCTGTCTCTAATCAGTCTGAAAGTGGTTTTTATAAAACAGAGAACGATATTGTACAGGCGGTGAGTGGCGTATATAATAAACTGCTCACATTCCCTGATATCAATAATATCTATTTATCAGAATGCCGTTCCAGCAATTATTATGTAGACAGACAGGATGCTGCCCGTGATTATTTCAGTATCTCTGCTTTTGAATTGACGCCAGCCCTGGGCACTTTGCAGACTGCCTGGACAAACGATTATGAGTTGATTGAGCGTGCGAACCAGGTACTGGACAGGATAGACAATATTTCTTTTATAGATACGACAAAACGCAGCCGGTTAAAGGGAGAATGCAAGTTCCTGCGGGCGCTTTCTTACTTTGAACTGGTAAAGGTTTTTGGTGCAGTGCCTTTGATCGATCATAATGTATCTTCTACGGAGTCTTTAAACTACCCTCGTGTAAGTGCAGACACTATCTATAGTTTCATTATAAAGGAGCTGACGGATGCCGCTGCTTTATTGCCGAATGCCTATACAGGAGTAGACAAGGGACGTGCTACCAAATGGGTGGCACTGGGGTTATTAGGTAAAGCCTATTTATATACAGCAGGTTATCCGCTGATGAAAACAGAGAATTACAGCAATGCGATCAGCACGCTTAAGCAGGTATTAAATGCAGAGAACCTGGCGGATGGCTGGAAGTTTGCACCTACTTATGCGGAGATTTTCAAAACGTCCAGCGACAATAAGTACTATTTATTCGAAGTACAATATCTCTCCGGTGGTAAAGGTTTGGGTAACCCCGTACCGGGAGAGGTAATTCCCCTGGACATGGATACAAAGATCACTCCTTATGGCGCTTATTATATGCAGGGCGCTCCTTCAAATGATCTGATCAGTAGTTTTGAAGCGGGAGATAAGCGTGAATTCGTGATCCTGGATACTATCTACAGAAATAAGGCTGGTGTGAAAACTAAAAAGAACTACTTTAAAAAATACCTGGATTCTACAGCGGCAGCTTCCATCCTGAGCAGCTCCGACTGGGGGATTAATTTCCCGCTGCTTCGTTCTGAAGATGTGATGCTGATGTATGCCGAAGCGGTGAATGAAACATCCGGTCCTACAGCAGAAGCAACAGGCCTGGTAAACCGTATCCGTGTCAGAGCTGGTTTAGGGACTGTTGATGGGCTGTCTCAATCCGATTTCCGTTTGGCAATAGAAAGAGAGCGGCGTCATGAGCTGGCCTGGGAAGGACAGTACTGGGGAGACCTTGTACGGACGGGCCGTTGCCTGGATGTAATGAATCCCTGGCTACAGCTGAACTATAATTTAACGATGGATAGGAATGGATTTATCTACCCTATTCCACAGTCAGAGATGCAGATTAAACCGGGGTTATATTATCAGAATCCGGGGTATAATTAAATAACTTTACTCTTTATTCTACGGTTACAATCTCAGTTTGAATATTATGACTTGCCAGATGCTGTTGATAAATACACTGCATCTGACTGTTTAGCTCCCTGTTGTAGCTGTAGAATATGGGTACAGGATTTGTTTTTCGATTTAACTTCACGTCAGATAAGGTACTGTATTTATCAACAGCATCTGGCGCGAAGATTAAACTGAGACACTATCCCAATCTTGTAACTTTACTTTTATCCCCGGGTCTTTATGGCCTGGGGATTTTCTTAAGTATATAGCCAGCCTGGTCACCCAATTCTTCTTTGCTTATATATTCAAAGTTTGTATCCTTCACAAAATTATTCCGTTCCAGCAGCCGGATAGACTTTTCATTATCAGGAGAAGAGGATGCTGTTATAACATTGAATCCGGCTGTTTCAAACCCATATTTAATTACGGCAGTAATGGCTTCCTGCATAATTCTTTTTCCCTGGTGATCGGGGTGTAACTCATATCCGATTTCTCCCGATTCCTTTTCAATGTTGATATTCCAGAAGCAGATAGCCCCCATTAAAGTACTGTTATCTTTCAGGCTAATGGCCCAATAGTACCCTTCATTACCAGCCTGAATTTTCCTGATAAATGCCAGGGCATCTTCTATGTCAGCCGCTTTAGGCCTGTCCAGGTATTTATTGACCCTGTCATCTGAGCGGATACGCAGAATTTCAGGAGCATCTTCTAATGTAAGCGCTCTTAATATTAACCGTTCTGTTGTGAGTAGGGGAGATTGCATACTTTAATATAGTTTATATTTGCGGAAACTTATAAAACCATTATCATGAAACTACCTCTTTTTTTTGTATTTACTTTCATTATTTCCTTATCCTTAGGCACAGTGTCTTATTGCCAGACAAAACCATCTGAAACAGAAATTAAACAACATTTAAGTGGATATCGTTCTCAGATAGATTCACTGGATGCCGCATTGATAAAAATTCTTGGTGAGCGGGAAAGAGTTGTAAAAAAGGTGGGTATTTATAAAGCGGAAAATCACGTTCCTGCTTTGCAGAAAGATCGCTTCCAGCAGGTATTGGAGAAGGCGGTGGCAGCAGGTGAAAAAGAAGGGCTGTCGAAGGTTTGTGTTGAAGAGATCATGAATGCGATCCATAAAGAAAGCCTTCGGATAGAGCAGGAAGATATAGAGAAAAAACAGTAAAAATGATAGTCATAAAATCATTTTAATTTTACCAAAGGAATAGAAAATAGTGAGTGTTTTTTATTCCTTTGGTAAATATTTTGTGGAATTTGTTTTTTTATTACATTCGCAAAAACAAAATTTAATTTTATGAGTGATGAACAATTTAAACGACTGATGGATCACTTCGAAAGAAGTTTGGCAGAACCTATGACTAAAGAAGATGCCATACGTAGTTTTCAAAGGAAAGGTATCCTGGATGAAAACGGAAAGTTGACACCCGCACACAAGTATCTTCCCGCAGCATTGGCATTAGCTAAAAGTCTGGACTGATTTATTTATTGTTAACCTTAGTAATTTGCCTATGTATAAACGTTTGACCAAGCCTTATAATAGGTTTCCACGCTGAAATAAAAGCAGTTTACCCTTTTTATTACATTCACAAAAACAAAATCAAATTTATGACTGAAAGTGAAAGGAAAATTCAAATGATAATTGATTTGGCCAAACATAGGTTGGCGAATCCTCTAACTCAAGAAGAAGCAATATGTTCTTTTCAGGAGGCTGGTATATTTGATGAACAGGGTGAGTTAACACCTCCGTTTAAATACCTGGGCCATGCAATCGCATTAAACCTGGGTGAAGGCAGATACTAGTGATTTATTTATTGTTAACCTTAATAATTTTGTCCATGTATGATGTTCGACCAAACCTTATAATAGGTTTCCACGGCTGTGATGAAGTCGTTTGCCATTCTCTTATAAACAACCCAGATAGTATAAAAATAAGCCAGGAGCCTTTTGATTGGCTGGGCCATGGTATGTATTTCTGGGAGAATAATTATGAACGCGCATTAAGTTGGGCGTTAGAAAAACAGCGACGAGGAAGGATAAATAAACCTGCGGTAATCGGAGCTGTAATAAGCTTAGGTAATTGTTGTGATTTTCTGGACTCCAGGAATACAAGAATATTAGAGGTTAACTATTTTAAGATGTATAGTACGCATAGTAAATTAGGGAAAGCATTGCCAGAAAACAGAGATGTAGCAAATGATGAGCATAAAGATAAGCTATTGAGATATTTGGATTGTGCTGTAATAGAATTTATGCACGAGGAGATAGATAAACTAACAACATCTGATGTTTTTACCAAAGGCTTTTCTGATTACGAACTATTTGATTCAGTCCGCGGAGCATTTATGGAAGGAGGCCCGGCATTTAAAGGGTCCGGCATTTCAAAAAAGAGCCATATTCAAATAGCCATCCGTAATCCCAATTGTATAAAGGGATTCTTCCTTCCACGCCGGGAAGTAAACTATACAAAATGGTATGGAGAAAAGCTCCGTGCTACTAATACCCATTCTCATACATCCGTAAATTAACCCCGTTTCATTTCCCTGCGTTTCTTCTTTCCCTTTTCCTAATACCTAACCCCGGCCATATACCCACTTCATCCCCCTTTTTTTCAGCTTCATCTTCTATTTCACAACTTCCTTCCTTATCTTTTGTCTTATTTACAGTAAAGTTTATGAGCATGAAAAGAACAAATGTATCTGTCATCACAGGATTTTTATTCCTTTTCCTCTCCATTTCAGGAGCTTCTTTTGCCCAGGGGACCAGGAAGGAACAGGCCGCAAAGATGTTAACAGATACGATGAAAACACAGTTGTCCTTAAATGACGACCAGTATAAACAAGTTTATGACATTAACCTGGACTTTATTTCAAAATTAAGCGCAGCAAAACAAGACGCTGGTGTTAAAATGGCCAAATTCAGGAAAATGAAAGAGGCAGACCGTGACCGTGATGCTACTATGAAGAAGATACTGACAGATGATCAGTTCAAAAGTTACCAGGAGCATAAACAGGAGAACAAAAAAGAATTGAAAGACCGATATCGTAACAAACAGTAACCCTTTAAATTAAGTAGTATGAAAAAGATGATCTTTTCAGCCTTAGCAGGCTTGTTATTTGTATCAACACAAAGTATGGCTCAGCGTATTGTTGTACACCGGGCTCCCTGCAGGGTAATAGCCCCTGCAAGAGTAGTAATAGCCGCGCCCATTGCAATGGTAAGACCTGCCCCTCTGGTAGTGGTAGCTCCGCGCAGGGTAGTTTATCCACGTCGTGTAGTGGTATTGCGGTAGAAATAATAAAGTGGCGGGATTTGCTGTTTTTTTGTAATTTGAATGGACAGGACTACCACTATGATACATCAAGGCCCTTCCTCCAAACAACCTGCTCCCGGACGTTCTATACAGGACAATATTTCTTCTGCAACATTGCAGCGGGCCGCAGTTCCTGCCCAGTTGCAAATAACAGAGGCAGAAGATATGAACCCTGTGCAGGGGAAACTCCAATCGGCTGGTCAGCCTGGTCCATTCATATTACAACAGCAACCGCAGGAAGCAAGATCTATCCCCGAGAGGTTTACATTACCGGAAGGTAGTACACCAATACAGCGGAAATTAATTAATAAAGACTTTCCGGAGCTGACTGATAGCGGCAAATATGGTAAAAATCAAGAAATTGGGGTTTACAACCTGCCCCAAAAAGTAATTGATTATCCGCTGAATTTATACAAAACAACTATAGAAGCAACAGACTCCTACGAGAAACTGGTGAGATTGGAAGCAGAGAAAATAGCTGAGATAGGAGAAATGGCGTCGAGCGATGCAATAAAACCGGTAGCTGAACAAACTGACAAAAATCCCGAATATTCTCAGGAGGAAGAGAATCCCTTAGCTATAACAGGAGGTGGAGGACGTGGGCTTAGTGGAAGAAGTACTGCAAAAAAAAGTACAAAAAGTAAAAAAAGCAAAGTTGTTAAGAAGGGAAGTATAAATGTTCCTGATAATGAACCTGCAGCTCGGATTATGGTGGGTTATAAGACCCGCGACCGAAATCATTATTGGCCATTTGCACTCCGGTTAGAAGGAACGTGGGAGGAAAAGAAGAAAGAAGAAAAGAAAGAAGAGAAGGGTATCAAAGAGGATACTGGTGGAACCCGAAATATAGAAGTGACCTTTTCCAATAGTGGATATGGATATACTCAAAAAGTAGAAGGCGACGAAAACGCAGAGTATATAGCATCAGATGAAATAGGTGAGGGCTTTTTTCCAATGAAACATGATTACAATGAGGATGGAACTATCAATATTTCAGCCCGTGCAAAAGCACTTGCAAATTCGAATGATGCTGATGCTACGTCTAAAGTAATCTCTGAAGGTGCCCGCTGGATATCCGTTAGAAAAAAAGCAGCGGAAGGTAATCTAAAGGATACAACAAGATTTTATCCTGATGGCTATTACTCTCCTAACTCCATCGTTCCATCTGTTAGCTTCAAAGAGTTATGGAACTCGTGGGCCGGTTTATTTAATAAAGAATGGAACATCAGTGAGGAAGTATTGATAAATAAGCTGGAAAAGGGGGAATTAAAAAGTGCAACGAGCCCCGTCTATGGCGCTCTGGAAGGTGAACCCAGTAATTATGCCATTCCAAGAGCTACGCTATTGGAAAAAGACGACATTAATAAATTCCTGGAAGGACCTTTAGCAGGAATATGGAATAGTAGAGATAAAGGCGAAGTACGGGAAGATAGAGAAAGGGGAAATAAAGGAATACGTATAGGTGTATCTTCAACAGAACATGATAATGATGATGAAGAGGATGAGGGAAATCAATTGGAAGGAGGCACAAAATTGGATAATTACGGACGTTCTGTCAACATCTTCAAAGATAAAGACGAGCATGCACAAGATCCGGCCAATTTTTTTTATACACTTACACATGAACTGGCGTTACATGCAATTCCGCATCAGTTAGACGAAGAAGCAACGCATATTCTCGATCATGATGCCATCATTGATTATGACAGGGGATATTTTGTAAATGTAGTAAGACCAGCTGCACAATCATTGTTTGATAACGAAAACGCCGACGAAGCAAGAAATCCCAACTTTCCTACCTGTGATAGTTTTCTGGCAGAATTTTTAATAGATATAGATACATCAGTAAGAGCATTTAGAGGGAATTATATTAGTGAAATACTAGAACGTGACGCTTCTCCTGATCCCGATGATCAATATCAAACACCTCAAAATATAGCAGCATTGAAAACATTAGTAGAGAAAGCCTGGTCTACTATGGTTTTGGTTATAGCCTTCCGTGATTTTTTGGAGGTGGCAATGCCAAAGGTTGACGAAGAAGTCGCACAGCTCAAAGAAATGTTTACGCCTATTCTTGATCTGTCAAATGATGAAGATGATGAAACTGTTCTGTCGGCGATAGCCTATGATATAAGGCCTCCTAAAACGGTTACTACTGAGGAAGAGGTTAGTGATGAAGGAGAAAATAATGACGATGAAAGCGCTTTTCTTTCGAGTGCTTTCGCCAGTGGAAGGAATAGATTCACCGCTTCGGATGATGATGGTTACGGAAGCGATGGCTAATTCTGCCTAATCCACTTGTATATTGATGATATGTAAAGCTGCATATTTCTTCTTTATTATTACAGACATTGATAGAGAATGTGTTAAAGCATAATGTAGCTTCTTGTTTTAAAATGGATAGAATCGTAAAAAAAAAGGGCTGTCTCCTGAGAGAACAGCCCTAGGGTATTGCTCATTCCTAAAACTTCTAGTAGGTGTATCCTTTACGTTTAAACATCCATATATTTCTCCATCCGTCACCCTGTTGTGCCAGCGTTAGCTCATCTGCTGTCAGTTTCACGATCACATAGATTACTTTATTACCTAAGCTGATATCACTGCCTGTAATCTTGATCGACTGGCTAAGTGTATCCAGGTCGAAAGATGCAGAGGTTGTAACGCCTGCATGTGTGAATGTATAATTCTTGGAACCTTTCAGGTCGAACGTCATTTCATCTCCGGCTACACCCTTATCAGTTAAATAAGCGATACCATTCTGCCACCACTCAGGAGCAGTTGCTCCACCGGAACCATTACCATAGCAGATGCCCGTAGGCCTGTCTACGGCCCATACCCATGTTTTACCATCCTGAGCATTTGTTAACAGGTTCCAGGACGGATTATGGAAATACTGGGGATCATTCTCTGATACGGTGATTTTGGTAGAGTCATTCAATGGCCCACCACTGGTATAAACTGAGTATTTGATAATATAATCACCTGCAAAAGGCAGGTTGATCGTATCGCTGGTGCTTTTTGAAAAACCACCGCTATATTGCCAGAAAGGGATATAACTGCCTTTTGTAAGACTGTTCAGCATCACAATATTATCATGCCCCTGTTCCTGTGTTACGGAGTATTTAAGATCTGCCTGTGAGATAACAGGAGCAGAAAGTGTCTCCTGATCTTCTTTAGTACATGATGCCAGCACAAGCAGCAATAAGATGATGATATAATTTTTCATATCGCAGTTTTATTGGAATTATTAATTGGTCCAGCCTGGGTTTTGTTTATACGCACCATTGGATAAGCTGATTTCCTGTTCAGGGATTTTGAAAAGACCCTGTTTGGCAAGAGGGAAGCTTACATCAAACTGAGCATCTCCATTGCTGTTGTCTATTGCCGCTTTTGCTACATCCAGGCCCTGACGCAGCAGGTCCCAGTAACGTTGCCCTTCCAGCGCCAGTTCCAGTCTGCGTTCTTCCATAATAAGGTTTTTACCGGCAGCATCAGACGTTAATGTCTTACGGTAAGAAGTACTCAGGAATGCACGGTCGCGAACACGGTTATAATAATCCTGTGCCTTGCTGAGATTTACGTCCAGGTTTAGCTCTGCTGCCATTAACAGTACATCTGCATAACGGATCACTACATTATCATAGTAATTATCTATCTGAAAGTTACCGCCTTTATCCACTGCATTACCTTCATCCATCGGCATATATTTTTTCCAGAAATAACCGGTGTATTGCGCCTGATCACTTAACACGTACTTTGAAAGGTTTTCATCTGCAATGGAAATAATACTGCTGGATTTACGGGTATCCGCACCATCATAAGCATCATATAATTTGCTGTTGACAGTGCCTGCACCCCAACCCTGGTAGTAAGGCAATAGGATTTGACCACGAATGCCGATATCTACCTGCATGCGGTTACCATTATGCTGGTCCCAGTTCCCTAAGCCTTTATAAGTGAATTTGATAGACCACACGGTTTCTTTGTTATCTTCTCCAGCGAACCGGGATAGGGATGACTGCCAGAGGCGTGGGAAAGAATCTACCAGTCCATAACCACCAGCATTAATTACATTATCGAGATAATTGATAGCATCCGTTTTAGTGATTACACCTGCCAGGTCTGTCTGCTTATAATACCCGGTATAATAAAGATATACACGGCCGATTAAAGACTCCGCAGCCCATTTATTCACCCTGCCATAATCAGCGCTGGAAATGCCGCCATAAGCTGTAGCAGGCAATTTGGCTGCTGCAAACTGAAGGTCCTCTGCGATCAGTTTGTATACATCTGCAGGTGCTGCCTGTGGTGTATTGTATTCAGCAGGCGTAAGGGGAGAGGTAGCCAACGGGATATTCCCGAACATACGCACCAGGTCGAAGTAGAAGTAGGCCCTGAGAAAATGTGCTTCAGCAGCATACTGTGTTTTAAGGGTCGTATCTGCTCCCCAGTTCACTCCATCTAATTTAGACAGAAGTACATTCGCCCTGTAGATACCGGTATAATATTTCTGCCAGATGGAAATGTTCATATTGGCAGCTTCCTGGAAGCGGTCCCACTGTTTCCAGGTAAGATCGGAGGTACCACCGCCGCCAAAGCAATCATCGCTGGCCAGTTCGGACACTAATTGTATATTATCGTAATCACCTATTTCCAGTTGATTATATACAGCTACCAGGGCCTGTAATGCCTGTGCAGGTGTTTTATAAAAAGATGCTTCCGTCTGTTGGTCTATTGGGGATGTATCCAGGAAACTCTTGCTGCAGGCAGCAGAGAAGGTGATGATGATAGCTGAAATGATGATCTTTTTCATGTGAAATGATTTACAGTTTTAAAGTCTAACGTTCACGCCTATCAGCACTGTTTTAGGTTGCGGATAAGTACCCAGGTCTATACCGGATGCCCAGCCGGAAGGGCCATAGCCTACTTCAGGATCTGTTCCTTTATACTTTGTAAAAGTGAAAAGGTTGGTGCCGGACACGTATAGTCTCAACTGTTGTAATGGCAAGTTGTGGAATACCTTTTTGAAGTCATATCCAAGGTTCAGGCTCTTCACACGTAAGAACGATGCATCATGGATGTAGAGGTCGGAAGAACGGATCCAGTTCTGATTCAGTTCTGCTCCGTCAGTTACACGGGGAATATGATTAGATGTACCTTCACCTGTCCAGCGGCCCAGTATTTCAGTTGTATAGTTACTGAGCGGGCGTGAGAAGTCATGGGTACCATCCCATATCTGGTTGCCATAGTTACCATATAATGCAACAGAGAAATCAAATCCTTTGTAACCCAGGTTCACACTTAAACCGTAAGTAAATTTAGGATATGGGTTACCGATCTGTCCTTCATCTTTACTGTCAATCACGCCATCACCGTTTACGTCTTTGAAACGAACATCGCCGGGTTGTGCGTTAGGCTGGATCCTGGTGCCGTCTTTTCCTGCATAAGCAGCAATCTCATTATTGTTCTGGAAGATACCTGCTGTTTTATATCCGTAAAAATATCCCATTGGGAAACCTTTCTGCGCACGGTAGAATTCAGGCATGCTGGCATATGTAATACCTCCTGCACCATTGATGATTTTCTCAGGATTAGGAATGTCTGTTACTTCATTGCGGTTCAGACCCATATTGGCATTTACGCCCACAGTAAGGTCATGAAAAGTATGATTATATCCCAATGATACTTCCACACCCTGGTTGCGTACATCACCGCCATTGATCAGTGAAGTACTGGAACCCGAGATGGCAGGTGTATTGACTGCTACCAACCAGTCTTTCGTTGTTTTACGGTATATATCAACTGTTACATTGAAATCTTTGAATAACTGGGCATCAAAACCAATGTTGGCCTGTTCTGATGTTTCCCATTTAAGATCGGGATTAGAGATACGTATCGGTGCAGCGCCTACAGCCGCATTTTCACCTGCTCCAAAATAATATCCCAGGAATTGTGTGGAGATAGTGGAGAGGTACTGGCTGTAATACTGGGGCAGGTTACCATTTTGTCCCCATCCTGCACGGACCTTCAGATAAGGTAACCAGGAAACGTGCATGAAAGATTCATTACTTGGTACCCATCCAAGAGAGAAAGAAGGGAAATAACCAGTGCGGTGATTAGACCCAAACCTGGAAGAGGCATCAGACCTTAACACAGCAGTGAACAGATATTTTTCTGCGTAGTTATAACTGATACGGCCGAAATAAGAAACCAATGAAGTGGTACTGTCAGATCCGAAGATCCTTTGTGTACTGTCTGTTGTTCCGTTATTGATAACAGCATTGTCGAGACCCTCTTTGGTGAGGTCTTGTTTATAACCCCGCAGATAGCTGCCAATTGTCCTGCTGGCATTCATACCTGCCAGTGCTGTGAAATTATGTTTGCCAAAAGCATGTTCATAACTGATCGTATTATCCCAGTTCCAGGTAACACCCCTGTATATACCCTGATTGGCCTGAGAGTGCGTATTGTATACGTTCAGGGATAGGTTATATACCGGCAGATAACTCCTTACATCCGAGTAATTAAGGTCCAGACCAAAATCACTGCGCAGTTTCAATCCTTTAACGGGCTGAGCCTGCAGGTAAGCATCTCCTACCAGGCGATCTGTTTTTGCTTTATTCTGGTTCTGATAATACATTACAGCTACCGGGTTTGCTTCGTCTGCATTAAAAGTAGATTTGGCAAAAGTACCGTCTGCATTATACGCAGGGAACAGCGGACTTACACTGAATACAGAGCGGAAAGTGTTGTTGTAGATATTCCCAACGGCCACCCCTTTTTTGTTAGACTGTGCAAAGGTCATGTTCTCGCCGAACACAATGATGTCTTTATACATCTTATGTTCAGAGTTCATACGGAAGGATACACGGTCAAAAACCGATTGTCCTTTGAAGCCTACAACACCTTCCTGTTTGGTATAAGCAAGAGAAGCCGAGTAGATAGATTTATCATTGCCACCGGACAGACTTAATGTATGATTCTGTACAGGCGCTTTTTTATTATACATCGCTTCCTGCCAGTCTGTTCCTTTACCCAGTTTGCTTAACTGATCAACTGTAAAGTAAGGTGTACTGCCGGAGTTAATGGCCATTTCATTCATGATAACACCGTAGTCATGCGCATCCAGCAGGGATACTTTATGAGAGGGGTTTTGTACACCGTAATAAGCATCGTAGGCGATGGTCATATCACCCTGACGGCCTCTTTTAGTAGTAACCAGTACCACGCCATTTGCAGCCCTGGAACCATAGATAGCTGCAGAAGCGGCATCTTTCAGTACGTCTATGGAAGCAATGTCGGTAGCATTCAGGTAACTGATATCTTTTACAGGTATGCCATCTACAATGTACAGCGGATCGGCATTACCTACAGTACCGGCGCCGCGTATACGCACTTTCATCGATTCGCCCGGCTGGGCAGAATTAGCCGTGATCTGTACACCTGGTGTTTGTCCCTGTAATGCCTGGTCAACCTGTAACGTGTGGTTCTGTTCCAGTTGTCGTGTATTTACGTGGTCGATGGCGCCTGTTACCAGTTTCTTCTTTTCTGCGCCATAACCTACTACGATCAGTTCATTCAAACCGGTAGCGCCTTCAGACATGGATATGGTGATGGATGCCTTGTCTTTTACCGCTATTACCTGTCTGGTGAAACCAACGAGTGTTACTTCCAGTGTATCGGTATTGCTTACTTCAAGTTTGAATGCACCTGCACCATCTGTGATCGCACCTGCATTTGTACCCTTTATACGTACGCTGGCACCGGGTAAAGGCGTATTTTTTCCGGCTTCTGTTATCTTGCCGGAGAGCGCATGTTTGGCCGTCTGGGCAAATAGCATATTGCCTGACAGCAGCAACGTGAATAGCAGTGCCGGTACCCTGTTGGCAGTCACAAAATCTCTGATTTTGTACGCAGTTTTCATAATGATAGAATGTTTATTAAGAGGATAGAAGTTGTTGTCTGATACGTGAAATTTGTTCGTAACGTGTTAACTGTTATTTTATCACAAGTGTTTGTTCTTCGCCACTGTATTTGATTATTTGTCCGCTTTTGTTGTTGAAACTAAGTGGTACAGGACTTTCTTTTCCTGCTTTTATTACACGGAAGCTACGTTGCTGTAACATACCCGGGAAACTGCCTTCCCGTTTACCTATTGTCAGCGTTTTGCTTTGCTCGTTATACGTAAAGGGGATATGGCTGAATTGTCCTTTTTCATAGTTATAATTTACTCCTTCATCTTCATAAAGATTAAATGTTCCGTTGCTACCGGTATATACATACAGGGTAATGGTATCCGCTGGCAATTGTGAAGTATATTGCAGTGCCGGACCGAAAGGGATAATACTGCCTGCTTTCACATAGAGTGGCATCCTGTCTAAAGGAGCATCAGCAGTAATGTATTTGCCTCCTTCCTGGTATTCTCCGTTGTAAAGATTGTACCAGCCGGTATTAGCCGGGAGGTATAGTTTACGGGTGCGGGCTTTATAAGTATATACAGGGTTTACCAGTAAAGCCGGACCAAACATGAACTGGTCGCCGATACGCTGTACGGTAGTATCCTTATCAAAATCCATAATAAGCCCACGCATCAGCGTATAACCATTGTGGTATGCCTGCCCTGCCAGTGAATAAATATAAGGCATCAGGCGATATCTGAGCTGATCGTAATACAGCATGGATTTGAATTCCGGGCTGTTCTCAGGAGCAATGTTAAACGGTTCCCTGTAGGGGTACTGTCCGTGAGAGCGGAATAACGGACAAAAAGCCCCGTACTGGAACCAGCGGGTATTGAGTTCCCGCCATTCCTGTAAGTCGGCCCCCTTTGGATCGGGATGATCGTATTTGTCTTCCACATAAAAACCTCCGATATCTGTAGTCCAGTATGGCAAACCGGATAAACTGAAGTTCAGTCCTGCAGGGATCTGCCTGGCCAGTTCATCAAAGCGGGAAGCAATGTCTCCGCTCCAGGTAGCAGCAGCATAGCGCTGGATGCCGGCAAAGGCAGAACGTGTTAATATGAATACACGCTGATCGGGATTTTCGGTGCGTTGACCTTCATAAATACCTTTGGCATTTTCTAAGGCATAGGGATTGAAATATTGTGTAGATGATCCCAGTGCCGTAGGGTTCATCAGTGCTTTACGGTGTTCGATGGTGGAGTTGGAATAAATATCCGGCTCGGTGGCGTCCAGCCACCAGGCATCTACTCCCTTACTGTACAGGCTTTTGCTCAGCATACTCCAGAACATCTTACGGGCATCGGGATTAAAGGCATCGTAGAAAGTGGATACATACCCTTTTCCTATCCAGTCTCTTTGTTCGTCGAGGATGTTTTGTTTGTACAGCCATCCTTTATTATCCAGTAATTTATAGTTGTCGATCCCTTTATAGAACTTAGGCCATGCAGAGATCATGAAATGAGTATGATAAATACGGTGCAGGGAATCGATCATTCCTTTTGCATCGGGGAAACGGGCAGGATCAAATTCCTGGCTGCCCCAGGCGTCCTGTTTCCAGTACGACCAGTCCATCACGATATTATCAATAGGGATGTTCTTTTTGCGGAACTCCTGTACTGTGCTGATCACTTCGCGTTGTGTTTTATAGCGTTCGCGGCTCTGCCAGTAACCCAGCGCCCATTTTGGAAGGATGGTAGCTGCCCCGGTAATTTCACGGTAACCGGCAATGACTTCATCCGTATTATTACCATATACAAAGTAATAATCGATCTTTTCCCCGGCCTCTGATGTAAAGGCGATCTTATTCTGCAGTGTTTCCGGCGTAGGAGAGAGTTGTTTTACGGAGATAAAAGCCTCGTCGGACTCGGGTATCCATTCTACCTTTATCGCGTGTTTATGCCCCTTATATAGCTGATGCTGGAACACGGAAGGACCAGGGTTCCATCCTTCCCTCCATTTGTCCAGCATTAATTCACCATCCACCCAGATTTTGATGTAACCAGAAGCCGAAATATAAAATTTTTGAAGCCCGTCTGCCAGTGGGGAAATACTTCCTTCCCAGGTAATAACCCCTTTTGCCATTGGATATCCCGCAGGGATATTTGCCAGAGAGGGGATAAAGGCGTAATCTATTTTGTTCTCATTGCGCTGTAAAAAGATGCTGTCTGTTTTTTTCCTCAGGGCATAGGTAGCGGTGAGGCCATCCGGTTTGCCTTCTTTATTATACAGTAGCAGTTTGCCCAGTTCTTCATATGGGCGGTCGTCTCCAAAACGGGTAATGGAATAGTTATCCCATAAGAGGCCGTAATGATGGCTGGATACCAGGAAAGGCACTACAGCTACTGAATTGAATTGTGTAAGGTCCACATCCTGGTCCTTATAATTCATCAGGCCGGTCTGGTGTTGTCCCAGACCGTAAAAAGCTTCTCCTGCGGGTGATTCAAACACCTGTTGCAGGCGGTATAGCGGATGACCATCGATATTTTCAGTAGTAAAGGTTTTACCACCTCCTTTCTTTTCCTGCAGGATGATATTTCCCGCTTTGTCCATAAATACCACTTCCCCTGTTGCCAGGTTCACGGTAGCCATCAGCTCTTTAGTCTTTAATGTTACCTTATTATCTTTCTCGTCTGATGTCCATTTTATGTCCGGGGTACCGGAAACAACGGCAATCAGACTGGGAGTTGTTGAGATAGAGTCATTTGCACTAGCCGTTACGCGGATGATCCTGTCTGATATCACCTGTAGTTTTACTTGTTTGGTGCCACCTGCTGTTGGTCTTTCCAACCTGATGAGTAAACCGTCTTTCAGCTTTTCTACATGATCTGCATAACAGAATTGCAGGCATAGCATAAAAAACGCAAGCGGGAAGAGTCTCTTTTTCTTCATATGCATGGAATTGTTCCTTTCTACAGGACTGTAAAAGTTTTTAACGTGTACCGACAAATATAGCCGAGAGGCCCAAGACGCAGGGGCAGGGTATGTATTTGATTAGGGGTGAAAATGTTAAGAGGCAGGGTTGATTTGATAAGGAAAGGGGGGCCGTTTGATAAGGAAGAGCAGAAGATAACAGCCATAGGCAGGCTTTGAGTACTATATTATCAATATAACTGCACTTTAACCCCTATATAAGCCCTATCTATATAGGTAGGGCTTATATACCTGTTATATAGGAGTTATATAGGGCTTATATAGGGGTTATATACCTGAGAGCTCACAGTATCAATACTTTATGACTACCTATTAAAATAGAGAGTCATTTTTATACCTAATTATCAATGATTTACTTATTCTGATTTACCTCTATAAGCGGAAGGCAACACCTTATACTCCAGTTTAAAGTACTTTGAGAAGTACTTAGGATTATTAAATCCTACCTCATAAGCAACTTCTGCAATGGTCATCTGGCTCTTTTCCAGTAATTGTGCGGCCCGTTTCAAACGGATAGAACGGATAAATTCAATGGGAGGTTTGCCGGTCAGCTGCAACAGTTTCTTATAGGCTGATACACGGCTCATATGTAATTCCCGGCTTAACTCTTCCACAGAGAAATCCGGATTGGAGATGTTCTTTTCTACAATGCGCAGGGCATTCTGGATAAACATTTCATCCTGGGAAGAGATGGCTATTTCTTCCGGATGAGCATCTATATGCTGTTTGAACGTATTTTTAAGCGATACCTGCTGGGTAATGATGTTCCGGATGCGGGACAAGAGCATCTCAAAATTAAAGGGCTTGGTAATATAATCCGTAGCGCCGTTGTCCAGCGCTTCCAGTTGATCTTCCTCAGCAGCCCGGGCGGTGAGCAATATTACCGGCAGGTGGGCAAGCCTGGGTTGCTGACGGATGCGGCGGCAAAGTTCCAGTCCGTCCATTTCGGGCATACTCACATCACTTACTACCAGGTTAGGAATGGTATCCTGCAAAATGTTCCATCCGGCCAGACCATTAGGCGTATCTATGATATGATAGTACAATCCCAGGTTATCCTTCAGGTAAAAGCGAAAATCTTCATTGTCTTCTATCAGCAATATCACTGGTTTTTTACCGGTATACGCCTGTATTGGAGCGGGTGCCGGCTTTGCCACCATGATGGATGTCTTTATCGGATCGTCTGCTAATGACTGGTTATCAACAGGTAATAAGATCGTGAAACAACTTCCCATTCCCGGGTTACTGTCTACGCTGATACTTCCGCCGTGTAATTTCACGAATTCGCGGGTGATGCTTAACCCGATACCACTGCCCTGGTTTACCAGAGATCCGGGTATGTCGTGCTGGAAAAAGCGTTCAAAGATCCTTTCCTGTTTTTCTTCAGGGATGCCTATCCCGTTATCCTTCACCATGATTGCCAGTTGTTCCGGGTTTTGCAGCCGAAGGTCTACGGATATATTGCCATGTTCGGGTGTGAACTTAAACGCATTACTTAATAGATTAAAGATGATCTTCTCTATTTTATCAGGATCGTAAGACATGGACAGTGTACTCACATTGCTGTGAAAATCCAGGTGAATTTGTTTCTTTTCAGAAAGATCGGAGAAAGAGGTTGTCAGTTCCTGTATAAATGATACGATATCGCCCTGAACAGGGTACAACTTGATTTCCTTGACTTCCATTTTACGGAAATCCAGCAATTGGTTTACCAGGTTTAACAGGCGACGGGCATTACGTTGTACCAATACCAGCTGTTGCTGTAAGCTGTTGTCAAGGTCTTTTTTGATGATCTTTTCGAGAGGGGTGATGATCAGGCTGAGTGGTGTACGGAACTCATGACTGATATTGGTAAAGAAGCGGATCTTTAAAGCATCCAGTTCATGCATGCGCTGAGCTTCCTGCCTTTCCTGTTCAATACGGGAACGTAAACGTTCGCGTTCCAGGGTTAGTCTTCTTGCCAGCCATAGGGCCACTAAGAATAACAGTGCATATATAATGAATGCCAGCGGTGTTCTCCAGAAAGGAGGAAGTATCCTGATATGGAGTTCCTGCGGTTGCTGTGTCCATATCCCATCATTATTAGATGCCTTTACGCGGAAAATATAATCACCGGGGTCCAGGTTGGTATAAGTAGCCATATGCAGCTGACCTTCTGTTGTCAGCCATTCATGATTGAACCCTTCCAGCATGTACATATACCGGTTCTTCTCCGGGTGAAAGAAGTTGAGCGCTGCAAAGGAAATAGAGAAGACGTTCTCTTTATATTTTAAGGTAATCTCTTTTGTATTGGAGATGGATTGAGATAACAGTTTTCTTCCGTTGATGATTTCTCCCGGTTCCATACTGTTATTAAAGATCTGGAAGTCGGTGAATACCACCGGCGGAACATTGTAATTCACCGCAATATTATGCGGGTAGAAAAGATTAAATCCGTTTCCACCACCGAAAATCAATTCTCCTTTACTGGTTTTCAGGGCGGCATTTTCATTGAACTCACGGCCCTGCAGGCCATCAGATTCATCGTAGTTTTTAAAAGTATTTTTATTGAGATTGGACAGACCATTGGCTGTGCTCATCCACAAAGTATGATCATTATCTTCCAGGATATTTAATACGGTATTGTCCGGCAGTCCGTCTTCCCGCCGGAAGATGCGGAACTTTTTCGTGTGCGGATCAAATTGATTGAGCCCTTCATGAGTGCCTATCCAGATCATCCCGCTGCTATCTTCGAAAAGACAGATCACATTGCGGTTACTGATCTTACCAGGACCACTATCATAATGAGTGAAATGTCCCTGCGGGTCACGCACATCAATTCCATCTGAAGTGCCTATCCAGAGGTTGCCCTGTTTATCTTCCAGTAATGCAGAGATATAAGCAGAGCGGATAGAATTAGGTTTCCCTTTTTGAAAATGCTGAAACGTACCGGTGCCGGTGTTTAACAGATCGAGTCCGCCGGTAAGCGTACCTATCCATAACTGGTGTTTACTATCTTCAAAGATCTCCCATACACTGTTATCGCTCAAACTATTCGGATTAGCCGGATCATGGCGGTAATGCGTGAAATGTTGTCCGTCAAAACAATCCAATCCGCCGAAATAAGACCCTATCCACAGCTTTTGATTATGATCTATCCACAGGCTTACAATTACATTGCCACTGGGGCTGTTGGCATTAGCCGCATCGTGGAGGTATTGTTTATACGTATTGTGTACGCGGTCGTAATAAATAAGGCCGCCACCATTGGTGCCTATCCACAGATTACCTTTGTCATCTTCCGTAAAACGGTTTACATCATCATAGGGCAGACTGTTGGCAGCATATATCTGATGCTGGAAAAGGGGGAATTTTACGATGTTCTCATGATAGTAGGAGAGTCCTCTTTTATAAGTACCAATCCATATGATGCCTGAGTTATCCCTATAGAGAGCATTGATACTATTTTGCCCCAGGCTCTTGGGGTTCTCACTATTGTTAACGAGGTATTGAATGGTTTGATGTTGTTTATCTATCACATTCACCCCACCATGATCTGTTCCCACCCATATTAAGCCCTGGTTATCCTGTACCACCCCTTTTACTATATTATTGTTCAGCTTCAGCGGGCTGCTATTCTGATTGTAATGAGTAAAACCTTTCCTGCTGTTAAAAGAGTAAATGCCCTGTACATCGCTGTTGCTGAAAATCCACAGGTCCCCATCTGTATCAGCGATCATGTCATAATTCTGTAGTAAACTGCTACCGGGTTGTTCCGGCATATGACTGTAGGGAAAAACCTGCCGATAGTTTTCATCCATCTTATCCAGCATACCATTGGTATGCAGTATCCAGATAGTTTTATGCTTATCCTGCACCATACAGGCGATGGCATTCGAGGAAGGAGTATAGATGTTATGTGCCACATGTGGTACGCGGATGGCATGTTTAGCAGCGGGGTAGTAACAGTATAGTCCTGAATCGGGCACGATGAACCAGAAATTCCCCTTGCTGTCTTTCATGATATTATTGATGGAGTCTCCGGGGATGCCCCATTGTTTCATGATCCTGCCGGGATGCCTTTCGAAAGTCCCCTTAGCCGGATCATAGATATTCTGCCCGTTGCGGTTGGTAACCCAGATCAGCCCATCAGGGCCTTCGGTGAGCCTGGTAATGAAATTATCAGAAAGAGAAGTGGTATCGCGGGTATCGTGCCGGAATATTTTAAATGTATAGCCATCATAGCGATTGAGACCAGACATGGTCCCGAACCACATAAAGCCCTTGCTGTCTTTCAGGATAGTGTTTACCTGATTGGCAGAAAGCCCCTGTGCAATATCTATCCTTGTAAACTGGTACTGCGACTGTGATATTTGTGCCTGCAGCAGTAGTGCTGGTAAAACAACCAGCAGGAATAGCAATAGTATTCGTCTGTTCACTTTTTACTAACGCGGTTGTAATTAAATGTCTAAAATACAATATATGCCGTTTAAAAAAGAGAAAGGTCGAAAGAATTCGACCTTTGTGCTAAAATTCCACGTTATGGTACTCAGGTCCATAAAAAGTTTAGCCATGTATTTATGACAATTAATTGATATCAGTGAGATGATGACGCATTCCCTCTAAAATAATGCAATCAAAGCAAATGTAATACCCGCTAAAGGTATAACCAAACGTTTAGCATTATTTTTTCCGCAATCGTTTGCGTCTGTCCATTAAATAGTGAAAACGTAAGTAATTATAGATAATTTTAGCTCAGGACTATTATAATTTAAATCATGCGTTTAAGATTTCTCTTTTTTCCACTCTTCGTTATGGGAACTGCTGTTCAGGCCCAGCAGGTAAAGCTCTGGTATAATACACCCGCTGTGGAATGGACACAGGCCCTTCCTTTAGGTAATGGCCGTTTAGGTGCCATGGTATTTGGCGGCGTCAATGATGAACTCATCCAGTTGAATGATGCAACTTTATGGTCTGGAGGGCCGGTCAATAACAATGTAAACCCCGATGCAGCGCAATACCTGCCCCTGGTAAGAACAGCATTGTCCCGTCAGGAATACCATAAAGCAGACAGCCTGCTGCATAAAATGCAGGGTGTTTATTCACAGTCATTCCTGCCATTGGGAGATATTCATATCAAACAACAACTGACCGGTAAAGCAGAGCAGTACTACCGCGACCTTGACCTTACGAATGCTACGGCTATCACGCGCTTTACCAGCGGGGGCGTAGTATATACCCGTGAGATGTTTATTTCAGCGCCGGACCAGGTGATAGTGATACGCCTCAAAGCCAGTAAAAAGGGACAGCTGAATTTTGTAATAAGTGAAAGCAGTCAGCTGAAGGCGCATAACATGTTATCCGGTAAAACAGAGCTGGTAATGAAAGGCAAAGCACCTTCACAGGTAGATCCCAGTTATGTGAATGACAATAAAGAACCTGTTATATATGAAGAAGCAGGCAGTTGTAAAGGCATGCGTTTCGAACTACGTATGAAGGCAATTGCAAAAGATGGCCATGTGCAAACGGATACTGCAGGTATTGCGGTAAGCAATGCTACGGAGGTCACCATACTGCTATCAGCTGCTACCAGTTTTAATGGCTTTGACAGGTGCCCGGATAGTGATGGAGCAGATGAAACCGCGTTGGCTACCGGCTTTCTTAAAAAAGCAGCGCTGCATAATTTTGATGATCTGAAATGGAGACATATAAAAGACTACCAGCATTTTTATAATCGTGTACGGTTTAACCTGGCAGGCACCGATATGTCGGAAGTGCCCACAGACGAACGTTTACGCAGGTATACTGCCGGAGCTGAAGATCCTTCCCTGGAATCATTGTATTTCCAGTACGGACGTTATCTGCTGATCTCCTGTTCCCGTACCAAAGATGCACCGGCTAATTTGCAGGGGCTTTGGAACAAAGAACTGCGTGCACCATGGAGTTCTAACTACACTATTAATATCAATACCCAGATGAACTACTGGGCAGCAGAGGAAGTGAACCTGATGGAAATGCAGGAGCCTTTATATCAGTTAATAAAAGAAGTATCCGTTACAGGGAAACATACTGCAGCTAACTTTTATCATGCCAGGGGCTGGGTAGCACATCATAATACTGATATCTGGGCTTTGTCAAATCCCGTAGGGGATTTAGGTAAAGGAGACCCTATGTGGGCCAACTGGACGATGGGAGGTAACTGGTTATGCCAGTTCCTGTGGCAGCATTATCAGTTTACAGGAGATAAGAGATTCCTGAAGGATACTGCTTATCCTTTAATGAAACAGGCTGCTGATTTTTGCCTCGACTTTCTCGTGAAAGACAGCAGCGGTTATCTTATTACGTCTCCTTCTACTTCTCCGGAAAACATGTTTATTACCGCAAGCGGCAAAGGTGAAGCAGTATCTGTAGCCAGCACAATGGATATGTCAATTATCCGTGACCTTTTCTCTAATACGATGCATGCCAGTGAAGTATTAGACGTTGATGCCGCCTATCGCGATACGTTGCAGCATGCATATGATCAGCTGTATCCATTTAAGATAGGTAAAAAAGGCAATCTGCAGGAGTGGTATCAGGACTTTGATGAACAGGACCCTGAGCACCGTCATATCTCTCATCTTTTCGCATTATTCCCTGGAAACCAGATCTCTCCGCTTACTACACCGGAGCTGGCAGCTGCCTGTAAGCGTACATTAGCGCTCCGCGGAGATGGTGGCACAGGGTGGAGCAAAGCCTGGAAGATCAATACCTGGGCCAGATTACTGGATGGTAACCATGCACATAAACTGTTACGAGAACTACTAACGTTTACGGGTAAGGGTTCTACTGATTATCATAACGGTGGCGGTACTTACGCTAACCTGTTCTGTGCACATCCGCCCTTCCAGATAGACGGTAATTTTGGTGGTACGTCCGGTATCGCACAAATGCTGTTGCAAAGTCAGACGGGTACTTTACAAATCCTGCCGGCTATTCCTGACAACTGGGCTACCGGGGAAGTGAAAGGACTGCTGGCAGAAGGTGGATATACCGTAGACATGAAATGGTCTCAGGGAATGTTGAGCAGTGTAACTATTCATGCAACAAAGGACGGTACCTGTTTTTTACGTGTAGCACAGCGGGTGAGAGGTGGGGCTGATGTGAAGCTGGGACCTGTAAAGCCTACAATAGCAGACGACCACTTTATATATGCGTTGCAAACAAAAGCAGGCGGCGTATATACGTTGGACAGGGTGATCAGATAAAATACAGGGCGTATCAAAGATAAATACAGCGCCTGAGAATGGACTGAATGACTGTAGTCTCCATCAGGTGTATACATTACTGACTAATCATAATCTGACACTATCAGTCTGAATAACTATAGTTTATCAGGCACCCGAATGAAGAGGCTGTAGCAAAACAAATAAAGAGGCGAGAATCATCTAAATGGCGATAAGTCTCCATTGGGTATCCGAATGAAAAAGGGTTATATCAAGAGGCTGTTTCAGAAGTAATTTGATGCGCTTGAGAATTCCGTAAATGAAATTTCTCTCCATCAGGTATCCGAATGAAATCGGATAAAAATTACTTTTGAGATGGCCTCTTCTTATTCGGATACCTGATGGAGACAAATAGCCGTTTAAGCGATCCTCAAGCCTGGATTTTATTTCTTATCCTCCTCTTTTTTCATACTCCATATATTAATTGTCAACTTTACAATAAAAGTTAAAATATAGGTATAGCCGGTTAAAAACTGCAAATAGCCGTGTGGGGCAAAGGCATAACTTTCAGTCTAATTAGATAATATTCCTATTGTAAGCTATGTAATCGATTACTCTTTCCCGTTAGAAGACAAACAATTAATCCTTGATTTTAAGGTAAACCATTAATGTAAAGTTAAGATCTCTTGCCCGGGGGAAAGTATTGCTTTCTAAACAACTAAAGTATTGCTGCATGATGTCACGAATCTTATGTAATAGGATGAAGTACGCGCTACTTCTCCTGTTAGCCCTTCTATGCCAAATAGCATACCCGCAAGCCCCGGGTATTACTGTCAAAGGCACTGTTACGTCCGGTGCCGGCCCTTTGCCTGGTGTTAGTATCTATGTGAAAAATAATCCCAGGACAGCCACCACAACGGATGAAAAAGGACAATATTCATTTGTGGTACCAGAGAATGCTACACTGGTGTTTTCATTTATCGGTTATAAGAACCAGGTGATTAATGCAGGTGGTAAAACACTGATTAATGTAGTCATGCAATCCGAAGACAAAGCATTGGGAGAAGTAGTGGTAGTAGGATATGGAAAACAGAAAGCGCCTACGGTAACAGGTGCTATATCTACTGTTAGCGGTGGTGAACTGGTTTCCACGCCGGTATCCAATATCACGAATATGCTGATTGGCCGTGCTGCTGGTATCAGCGGTATACAATCCAGCGGGGAACCCGGACGGAATGCTGCTACCATCCGTATCAGGGGAATTGCCACTTTAAACGGACAGGACCCGCTGATTGTCATTGATGGTGTGCAGCAACCGGCGGAACAGCCTTACGTTGTATTAAATGCAATGGACGCTAACGAGATTGAAAGCATCAGTATATTAAAAGATGCTTCTGCAACTGCGGTGTATGGTATAAGAGGCGCTAATGGTGTTATTATTGTTACCACTAAAAGAGGAAGAACAAATCGCCCTAAGTTTAGTTTTTCTGCCAATGAAGGATATACAAAGGCTACTTCTTTATTACCCATATTAGGTTCTTATGAATATGCGCTGTTCAGGAACGAAGGCGTGTATAATGCAAGGGCCGCAGGGAATACCAGTTTTGATAATCTGTTGTTTACAGATGATGAACTCTGGAAGTTTAAGAACAACCGGGATTATACTACGCAGGAAGTGGATGCCATGAGCATAACCGCAGATCAGAAGAATGCCCTGAAGAACAGTGCTGCTTTATATTATACCAGTCATAATTATTTCAAGGAAACATTTGCCGGACAAGGCAAACAACAACAATATAACCTGAATGTTTCCGGAGGTTCATCTAAAGTGAAATACTTTACTTCATTGGGTTATTATCATCAGCAGGGTATTTTAGCGAATACCAGTTATGGGGATGCAAATACTAACTCTGACTTTCACCGGTATAATTTCCGTTCCAATTTTGATATAGATGTATTCCATAATTTTCAGATCAGTGTGAATCTGGCCGGGCAATCATCTGTTTCCAGATTCCCCTCAGGCGGCTATGGCCCTGAAGATATAGGAGACAGATATCAGAATATCATCCAGGGGATTTTTGAAAGCAGTCCTTTTGTTGGCCCTGGTATTATTGACGGGCATCTGGTAAATGGTTTCATCGGTACTTCCGGCGATGGTATTAATCCACTGGTAGGAAAGGGTGGGAGCGGCATATCTCCGTTTACCTCATTATTATCTTCCAGTGTAGTGACGCAATATCTTACTACATTAACCAGTACGGTGACATTAAAACACCAGATGGATTATCTCACAGATGGATTAAATGCCAATGCAAGAATTGCGTATGATGATAGTTATACAAAAGAATTCTATGAGCAGAAAAGTATTCCGCAGTATAAAGCAATGCGTGATCCTGCCAACCCTGCCAACATACTTTTCACCGGCGGACAACTAAGTCCCAACAGTACTTCTGATAACTGGGGTAACGGTGCCTGGCGTAAAGTATATATAGAAGCATCTATAGATTACCAGCATAGTTTTGGTAACCACAATGTTTCTGCCCTGGTATTGGGTAATGCGCAGAAGTATACGGCAAATGGCATGTCTTTTAATACACCATCCGGTTTAATGGGATTAGTAGGCCGTGCCACTTATAACTTTAAGGAAAGATATTTAGTGGAGTTCAGTATGGGATTGAACGGAACAGAGAACTTTGCACCGGCAAAACGTTTCGGTTATTTCCCGGCAGTATCAGCAGGTTGGGTAGTATCTAAAGAGCCGCTATTCCCCGAAAACAAATGGGTTACCTGGATTAAACTGAGAGGTTCTTATGGAGAAGTAGGGAACGACCAGATGAATAAACGCCGGTACTTATACCTGCCTAATTCATGGGGATATAGTGGTTACGGTTATTATTTCGGTAACAGTAATGGTTCCAGTACAAATCCATATTACAGTGGGGCCACAGAAACAGCTTTAGGCAATCAGGAAATAACATGGGAAAGGGCAAAGAAGCTCAACCTGGCAGCTGATTTAAGATTTATCAGTGATAAGTTATCCATTACCTGTAGCCTGTTTAAGGAGAAGCGGAATAATATCCTGGTAACCTTACAGACAATACCTGCTACGTATGGCGTGCCTTCTTCCAGTGTACCACCATCCAATTTAGGAAGAGTAACTAACCAGGGATATGAGATTGAACTGGGATGGAATGATAAAATTGGCAAGGTGAGTTACTTTGTTAAATCTAACTTCTCTTATGCCAAAAACAAGATCGAGTATATGGCAGAACCGCCTTATGCTTATCCCTGGATGAACGAGACGGGGTATTCCATTGGCCAGTACAAAGGATATATCACAGATGGGTTTTATAATACACAGAAAGAATTAAATAATCGCTCTTATAATACGAATGGGAATAATGCAAGGTTAGGCGATGTGAGATATAAAGATATTAATGGCGATGGTATTATTGACAATAAAGACGAAGTCCCAATTGGCTATTCCAATCTTCCCCGTATTGCGTTCAATTTATCGCTGGGGTTCTCTTACAAAGGGTTTGACATCTCTGCGTTGTTCATTGGTACAGCGCAGGGATCATTCCCACAGTCGGGTTATATCCTGAGTACGCCTTATGCCAAGAATGTAGGCGCTGTATTCCAGCCTTATTATGATGGACACTGGACGGCAGAGAAATATGCCAAAGGGGAGAAGATCACTTATCCTGAATTCTCTTTCGCCGGATCTGGTCCTAATAACCTGTTCAGTGATTTCTGGCTGAAGTCGAACGACTTTAAACGTTTAAAGAATGTTGAGATCGGTTATTCTGTACAGAACCGCCGTTTCCTCACCAGGGCGCATATCGGTGGTATCCGCATATATGCCAACGGGAATAACCTGATCACCTGGAGCAAGCAGGTAATGAAAGGGATAGATCCTGAACTGGCCGACGATGGGAAGTCCAGCATGGGATACATCTATCCCCTTACCAAAACATTCAATTTTGGTACAAACATCCAGTTCTAATCAAAGTAAATCCAACGTGATGAAACGTATTGTATATATACTGCTGCTGTTTGCAATGGGAGCCTGTCAGAAAGACTTTCTGCAGTTACCTATCTCCAACAGCACTACTACAGATTCTGTTTTTTCTACAACCATAAAAGCACAGAGCGCGATTGCCAATGCTTACCAGCGTGCATTATGCCAGGGAATCCCTTATCAGGGGTTCTGGAACTCGATGATCACGGATAATATTTCCGGTGCCCTGACTTATGGTTTTTCGTGGACATGGGGCAATGGAATTGCCACTTCTACCGGTCTGACGGCCAGCGGGAATATAGAAGATATGGATGGATATGCGTTTAATTTTACCGCTATCCGCCAGGCATATCTTGTAAAAGAGAACATTGATAAAGTAACGGATATGTCCGGCAGTGATAAAGCCATCATAAAAGCAGAAATGCAGGCGCTGGTGGCTTACCGGTATGAACAGATGTTCATCATGTATGGAGGGGTACCCATTTTAAGTAAAAGTTTAACTGTCAATGATAACCTTTCTGTTCCCCGTGCGCCTCTGAAGGAAGTACTGGATTCTATTACTTCCTGGTGTGATGCGGCAGCCGCAGTATTACCTTCTCAATGGCCGGCAACTTTTACCGGGCGTATGACAAAAGCCGCTGCTTTATCAATTAAGGCAAAAGCGCTCTTATACGCCGCCCGTCCTTTATTTAATACCGGAACACCTTATTTGGACTTAGGGGCCAATAACGGACTTATTTGCCTCGGTAACAGCGATCCTTCGAGATGGCAGCAGGCAGCTTTGGCAGCAGAAGCCGGGATTAAAGAGGCAGAGCAGAACGGAGGTGCTAAAATCATCAATACCGGCCATCCGCTGGACGACTATGGCACGGCTACTTCCACGCCTTCCAATGCAGAGGTACTGCTGGCGTTTAAATCTGAAAGCGGTAATCTGAATACGTTCTTCAACATGCATAACTGGCAGGCATATGGGAATGGCCTTACCACCAACTACCTGGAATTTTACTATAAAGCAGATGGTACCGACCAGGTGTGGCCTACTTCCTCTACTGCATTTTCTGACTACCTTACCCGTATACAGGATATGGAACCCCGTTTTAAGGCATCCTTTAAAGCCTGGGAAATTGATACCTGGAACAATCCTAATGACGATTACTGGAGTAATAAAACGCTCTTTCAGTGGCAGGCTAATGTCTGCGCCTTTCCGGTAAAGTTTTATTATAAAGCAGGTACACGTGGCTGGTTCGAGTTTCCCATATTCCGTCTGGCAGCACTTTACCTGAATGCTGCAGAGGCATACAATGAAATGGGACAGCCTGCTGATGCGCTTATAAAACTGAATGTGATCCATCAGCGTGCCGGACTGCCTGCTATCACTATAACTGACCAGGCTACGTTACGCACGGTTATCCAGCGGGAATGGGCCGTGGAATTCTTCAATGAGAATTACTGGCTGCACGATATCAAACACTGGAAACGCAGTGATATCGGCAATGGATTGATAGGTGGTGGTATCCGTGCCCTGAAGTTTAATACACAGACAGGTGGTAAACAAACCGGTAATACGGATTATCAGGATGGCGTATTGTACCAGGGCTTCTGGGCACCCCGTCAATACTTAAATCCTATTCCACAAACGGAGATCAATAAGGGAACACTTATTCAGAATCCGGGCTATTAGTCTTCATATAAAAATACTCGAAAATGACTTGTAGGAAATTATTACTTATTATATCCATGTTCGTGTACCAGGGAGCGATGGCGCAGGATTCTGCTATCTCTGCTGTTACCGGGGCAGATCTCTATAAAACGCCTGCCGCTAACATTACCAATACATTATATGGCCGCCTGCCGGGTTTAACTGTGCTGCAGGGGTCCGGAGAACCGGGTTATGATGGCGCTGCCATGATAACAAGAGGGGTTGGTACTTATGATAATAACAATCTTATTATTTATGTAGATGGCTTCCAGGTTACAGCCCATTACTTTCAATATCTGTCTCCATCTGAAATAGCTAGTATATCTGTGTTAAAAGATGCCGCCGCCTTAGCTACTTTTGGTATGAGAGGCGCTAATGGGGTGTTATGGGTGGTGACTAAAAGGGGGCAGCAAAGTAAACCTACTATACAGTTCCAGGTAAGAAGCGGTATACAGCAGGCAATAAATATTGATAAACCCTTAGGATCGTATGATTATGCACGTTTGTATAACCAGGCGGTGAGTAATGATAATTATGCAGTGAACGGACACCAGTACCTGTGGTCGCCTAAATATTCAGATGCTCAGTTGGCCGCTTATAAAAACGGAACAGGAATAAATGTAGACTGGTTTGATGAAGTGCTGAAGAAAAACACGCCTTACACAGATGCTAACCTGATATTCAGTGGCGGTGATTCAACCGCTAAATATGGTGTGATACTGGACTATATGAAAGATCAGGGACTATACAATGTATCAAATGGGGCCTCTACTTCCAATGCACAGATACAACGATTTAATCTCCGCTCTAATCTCGACTTTAACTTCTTTAAGATCTTTGAAGCAAAGGTAGATTTAGGAGGAAGGATTGAAGACAGGCGTTATCCTAATATTAGCGGTCCTGCTTTATGGAGTAACTTAGCGTCGTATCCTTCTAATATTTACAATGTAAAAGATGCAAGCGGTAACTGGTCGGGGACTACTATCTTTCCTAATAATCCTGTAGCCTCTGTAAGAGCATTGGGATGGGCATCTACTCACGACAGAACCTTACAGGCTAACTTCAATCTCAAAGAGAAATTCGATTTTATTACCCCCGGGCTTTATCTGAATGAAGCAGTTTCATTTAATACCTGGACGCGTAACGCTGCCAGCAAAGCAGCTACCTATGCCAGGTTTTATAATGGTACGCAAACAACCACGGATAAAACAACAGACATTGTAGCCAGTGGTACTTCTCCAGCTGGACAGTACGACTGGAAACAGGCAAATCTTACAGCTGGTTATGATCATACTTTTGGGGTACATGCTTTCTCTGCCGGCGTGAATTATTTTGCCAGCAATTATATCGAGGACTGGAATGGTGATCTGAATGGCTCCGGCTACAATACCGGTAATAATATCAACCATCATTATACGAATCTAAGTGGTCATGTGCATTATGTATTTGACAAGCGTTATGTAGCAGCGTTTGGTTTTGGTTATAGCGGATCAGATAATTTCGCCCCCGGTCATAACAAGGGATTTTATCCCGCAGTTTCTGCTGCCTGGATATTATCCAATGAAAAATTCCTGCAGCAGAACCCTGTTATAAATCTTCTTAAACTAAGGGCTTCAGTAGGTAAGACCGGTAATGAGGCGTCTAATGTGGGCAGGTATCTCTACCAGCAGTATTACGTAAGTAACGGTACTTTTTATACCGGTAATAACAGCTTTACCGGCAATAACGGTATTGCCCCTCCTTATATCGCCAATCCGCGCATCTTTGCTGAACACAGTGTTAAATATGATGTGGGCGTAGATGCGGATCTCTTCCATAAATTGAATATTACCGCAGATGTGTACATGGATAAACGTGGAGGTATTATCACTTATGATAACAATACCTACCTGGCTACACTGGGTACATCCTCCATGTATCGCAATGTGGGGAAAGTGACCAATAAAGGATTAGAGATGTCTGTTGATTTCAATGATAAGATTGGACGATTCGGATATAACATCGGAGGGATGGCATCTTATAGCAAAAACAGAATAGACTACCAGGCCGAAGTAAAACCTGTAAATGATTTCAGTAAAACGACCGGACTGGCAATAGGTACGTCTATGGGATTAGTTGCAGATGGCTTTTACCAGATGAGTGATTTCAATGCAGATGGTACATTGAAAGCCGGGTTACCTGTACCTGCATTTGGAGCAGTACAACCGGGAGATATGAAATATAAGGACCTGGACAAGAGTGGTTATATAGATCAGAATGATGTTACTAAAATTGGAAATCCCGCCTATCCTTCTTTGTATTATTCATTTCATGCAGGTGTTTCTTATGCAGGATTTGATTTTCAGGTATTTTTCCAGGGCGCAGCAGGAGGAGATTATAATCTTATTGGCTCATCGGCACAAACAATTGCTTTCATCAATAACGCTAATGCCTATTCCATAGCCAATGGCGCATGGGCTTATTATCCTGATCAGGGAATAGATACAAGGAATACGGCTACTTATCCAAGATTAGGTACACAGGCAAACACGAATAATTACAGGAACTCTACATTCTGGATGAAGAAGAATAATTTCTTGCGGGTCCGCAATATAGAACTGGGATATTCTTTGCCTGAAATAGTATTGAACAAGCTGCATTTATCGAGGTGCAGGATCTTTGTCAGCGCTACGAATCCTGTTACCTGGAGCAGCCTGTTGAAGAATTATAACCTGGACCCGGAAACACCTTCCGGTTATCCTGCCCTGAAATCATATACCAGTGGGCTTAGTCTTAGTTTCAAATAATTAAAAAGAATAGCTATGCGTCTAAATATTTATCTTTCAATACTAGTTGCCCTGGCATCTTCCTGTTCGAAAGATTTCCTGGATACCCGGATTGATACTTCCCAAACGGATGAAACAATTGCCTCTAATTATACCACGTTGTTTTCTTTTGGGAATGCCCCGTATGTATACATGAGGGATGGACTGATTACATTGGATGGCAACCTGTTTGCGGCTGCAACAGATGAAGCGGAACAAACGGCTCCGTCATCACTTTCCATGTTCTTTAATCAGGGTAGCTGGAATGCTACTACGAATCCGGATAATTATTACAGTAGTTATTATGCGGGTATCAGGGCTGCGAATTATTTCCTGGAACGTTCTGCCGCATATAAAACGATACTGGGTACCAGCAGGGATACTATCTCTGCTTCTGAAAAGATCAATTATCATAATGATGTGCAGAATATTGCCTGGTTCAGAGGGGAAGCACATATGCTGCGTGCCTGGTATTATTTTGAGCTGTGTAAGCGTTATGGCGGTGTGCCTTTAGTAACGAAGGTATTATCTACATCTGATAATACGAACCTGCCTGCTGCTCCTTATGATAGCATTATCAGTTTTATCGTAAGTGAGGTAGATACTTATAAAGACAGTGTACAGTTAAACTGGAAAACATCTTCTTTCTCGAATTATGATGGCCGCTTTACCAAGGGTGCAGCACTGGCAGTTAAAGCCCGTGCATTGTTATATGCTGCCAGCCCTTTGCATAACCCAGGAGGGGATATCACCAAATGGCAGAAGGCGGCAGAAGCAGTGCATGATGTGATTGCATTAGGGCAGTATAGTCTGGATGCAAATTACCGGACTTACTTCTTACTCAATAATGCAGTGAACAGCAAAGAAACGATCTATGCTATCCGTGAACCGGCATCTAACTTAGAGGAAACTTTGAATTATCCTATAGCTACTTCCGGTGGTAGAAGCGGAGTAACACCCTCGCAGAACCTGGTAGCGGATTATGAATATACCGGCGCACCGGACCCTGCTAACCCATATGCTAACAGAGACCCACGGCTGGGTTATTCTGTTGTTACCAACGGCAGTACCTGGAACGGGCGTACAATTAATATAGCAACCGGTGGCACTGATGACATGGCGAATACCAACAGCAGTAAAACAGGATACTATCTGAAGAAATTCCTGAATGACGGATTAAACCTGATACAAGGGCAAACAGTCGTGCATACCTGGGTCGTATTCCGTTATGGCGAAATATTACTGGAATATTCGGAAGCCATGAATGAAGCGTATGGCCCGGATAATGACAATGGGTATGGCCTTACTGCCCGTGCCGCGATTAACATGGTGCGTGGCCGTACGGGGGTGAATATGCCTGCTGTAACCACTACAACAGACTTTAGTGCTGCTGTAAAACATGAGCGTAGAATAGAGCTGGCATTTGAGGATCACCGTTACTGGGACCTGATCCGCTGGAAAGATGCTGCTGTGGCATTGAATGCCCCTTTGCAGGGCGTGCATAGTGATTATACTGTCTTTAATGTAGAGAACCGGGTGTTTGATGCAAGTAAGATGTATTACTATCCGTTCCCACAGTCGGAGATCAGTAAATCGGGTGGTGTGTTAAAGCAAAATCCTAATTGGTAACATTTTTAATGAGCACTATGAAAAAGTTAAGTCTGTTCTTTTTAGTATGCATCTTTTTTGGATGTAATAAAGAAGAAACGAAATATGGCATTACTAATATCTTCATGCCACAGGCGGTGAATCTTTCCGGTGGTATTAATGCCAATTATCCTGTTCCTGCAGGTACGGATTCATCTACATTTAATTATTACCTGGAGAATCATAAGATAAATGTCATCTTAGGTGTTTCCCGCTCAGGTATGCAGGCATCTGAGGGATTCTCTGTGGATATTGTTACGAATACCGATACGGTTAACCAGCTGCTGACAAATGGTCTTTTAGATGCGGCTACTATGCTGATGCCTGCGGGTATGTACACATTACCTGCTACTGTATCTGTGGAGAATGGTAAGAGTCAGGCTACTTTCAGCCTGGCAATAGACATTGATCAGATTAAAGGTAGTCAGTATGTTGGCAAGAAACTGGCATTGGCAGTATCTATCAAAGGTAAAGGGGTAGCTTCGGCATTATCTACCACTATTGTGATCGTAAATGTGGATGCGCTGGTGATTGGTCCTGCTGTGAATATTACAGCTGATTATATAAAAAATGCAGGCCTGCCGTTTATAGCTTCCGCAATGAGTGCAGGAGGGCGTTGGGGCACATTGTCCGACTGGACGGCCAACGCAGCAGCTAAAAGTCATGGTGGCTATGGAGGGTTTGCCAGTGATAATGGCGGTACAATGGACATGGAATCCGGTTGGGGATCGCCGGCTATTCACAATGGCAAGATCTATCAGACCACTACATTGCCAGCAGGGACATATACTTTTGATGTGTCTAATTTGCAGTGGCAGGGAACGCTGGATCCTGCGTATATTGTGGTAGCACCGGGAATGGATTCTATTCCTGATTACGCGGATATTGTTGGTAATACATCGATCTCTTATACCTTGTTTACGGCTCCTTTGATAACATTTACTTTAACACAAACAACGCATGTAACTGTAGGTTTTGTAGTAGATTACATCAAGGATCAGCAGGGATTCAAGATATATAATGTGAAACTGTTAAATTATCCTAAGCATCTGTAATGAAACGACTGGTCTTCTTTGCATTTTGTTGTATACACATGCTGATATGACCCCTGGTGGTATCAATGGCGGAGATCCTGCAAATAGGGCATTCCCTCGGGAATTTGAAATAGATTACGTTAGAGTGTATCAAAAACAATAGCGCATGAAATTATTCATCATATTATTACTGGCACCATTATTCACTTTTGCGCAATTTAAACCGGATTCTATCTGGTACGATACCAAAGGGGATACGCTGAATGTACATGGCGGAGGGATATTGTATGATCATGGTACTTATTACTGGTTTGGTGAAAAAAGAGGTAAAGGAGCTTCTGAAGGAGTAACGGTTTATTCTTCTTCAGATCTCTACAAATGGAAATACGAAGGGATGGCCTTATCTACTGTAGAAGGCAGTGATATTGAATACGGTTGTTTAATGGAGCGCCCTAAAGTGATCTATAATAAGAAGACAAAGCAATACGTGATGTGGTTCCATCTGGAACTGAAGGGTAAAGGATATGCTGCAGCGCGGGCAGCTGTAGCAGTGAGTAATAAAGTAACAGGTCCATATAAATATGTGCAAAGTTTCCGTCCCAATGGAAATATGTCGCGTGATATGAACTTATTCGTAGACGATGATGGGGTGGCTTATCACATTTATTCTTCCCACGAAAACTGGGACATGCGTATTGCACGTCTGAGCGATGACTACCTGACATCAACCACGGCGGACTCTTTACTATTCAGCAAACAGCGGGAAGCACCTGCGCTGTTTAAGTATCATCACAAATATTATCTTATCACAAGTGGTTGTACAGGCTGGGCACCTAACAGGGCAAGTGTTCATGAAGCGGAGCATATTTTCGGGCCCTGGAAATTAATTGGTAATCCTATGACCGGTCCTCACGCAGATATTACTTTCTACGGGCAGTCTACCTTCATATTACCAGTTCATGGCAAACGGGATGCGTTCATTTATATTGGTGATAAGTGGGACCCGAAAAACCTGAAAAACAGCCGTTATCAATGGTTACCGGTAACGTTCAGGAATGATAGTGTGGAAATAGCGTGGAAGGATAAGTGGGATGTAAGTGTGTTTAAGTAGACGATCGGAGGGGTTTTATCTAAGATAATAATCCCTCTGGTCATCCTGCTTTTTTCTTCGGCTTCCTGGGGAATAGGTCGCTTGAAGTATATATAATAGGCTCTCCAAGTTCTGCCTCTAGTTTGGCTATTGTTTTAAGCGTTAAATTATGATTCCCTTTTAACCATTTATTGATCTCTGAAGGCCGCTTATTCATTCTCTCTGCCAGATCTTTTTGGATATAACCTTTTTCCTGTAAGAACTTATCAGTTTCGCTTTCCGTGGAATCTTCTGTACGAACTGTATAAATCGTACATTTATCAGCTTCATCATTCCATATTTCCAATGTAGATATATTCATTTATAAGTGAATTTGGAAAAGCTATTTTGAGATACTTGAAAATGATATCAGGTTGCCGAAGTAGTGTGGAAATGCGAACTTAATTAATATTGGATAATTCAATGCGGCCTGAAAAATAAAAATTATTTTGATAAAAATTTTATTTGTTGATTTATTTCCGAAAATAAATACATAGTTTTGTTTTAGAGAGATGTAAAATCTGTTATTTACTTCGATAGTGTTCTCTTATTTTCTCCCCTGCGATATTTTTAGTATGATATAGGATTGCCTGGTTTAAATGACCAATGGCAGCCTGTTTGCCATATAATAATTAATTATTAATTGAAAAATTAAATAAAATGGAATCGTTATTAAATCGTAAAAAGGAACGCAGCGAGGGTATTCTTATTTTTTTAAGACGCCATGTATTGTTCTTTAACTTTTTTTATTTACTATTTACGGGTCGGATAAGTAAAAGTATTATTTATCGTATCATTATTGTTTCAGTCACAATTTTAATTATGAGTTTGTTTGTTAATCCTTTGTTGTACTGTATGGCAGGTGGTGTAGCCCTGGAAATTACAAGGTTGGTCCAGTATTTTACTACACCTGAAAATAAGAGAAAGATGCATTATAGCATGGGCGTACATATCTTTTTCTTTTTTGCTACGTTATATTTTAGTGCACTTATCGGAATTGTGTATTTCGATGATGTGCAGGTAGCTTATAACAAAGCATTACTTATGCAAACAGGTGCTTCTGCACCGGTAATCATAAAATCTTTGACAGATAGTATACCCAAAATCTTTACTTTTAAGCAATAGAGATTCAGTTGCATTATGAAATTACCAATTATACACGGGTACATTGACAGGAGAATATTAGTCAATTTTACAGCAAATCCGGAAGATGTGAGGAAAATCATTCCTCCACCTTTCCGGCCTAAGGTCTATAAAGACAAAGCCATTGTTGGAATATGCCTGATCAGATTAAAGCATGTTAAGCCCAAAGGCTTTCCTGACTTTATGGGCATTGCTTCTGAAAATGGAGCCCACCGTATTGCAGTTGAATGGGATGAGTGTGGAGAAACTAAAGAAGGTGTTTATATTCCCCGGAGAGATACCTCTTTAAGATTAAATGCATTAGCCGGAGGCCGGATATTTCCGGGCAAACATTACAAAGCTAAGTTCAATGTGCGGGAAGATGAAGGCAAATATCATATCGACTTTACCAGTTCTGATAATACCAGCATATCAATTGATGCAAAAGAAAGTAATACTTTTAAACCAGATTCTATCTTTAATACATTAGAGAATGCTTCCTCCTTTTTCGAGAAAGGAGAGATGGGATATTCTCCCAATGGGGATAAATATGAAGGATTAAAGTTACGGACATACACCTGGAAAGTAACTCCGTTGAAGGTATCTGCTGTGCAATCCAGCTTTTTTGAAGATGAAACCATATTTCCTAAAGGATCTGTTCATTTCGATAATGCGCTGCTAATGAAAAAGATAGAACATGAGTGGCACAGTATGCCTGGCAAACCAGTAGTTGATCCAATTCGCTACTGACATAGGGTTGTCACTGCTTACCTCAATATTTGCAGTAAATAGAAAAAAATGGATACTCAAGAGCTCGAATCATTTAATATTATTGGTATTGCGGTAAGGACCACTAACGCAAACGGACAGTCAGGAATTGATATTCCCGCTCTCTGGGATAGGTTTATATCAGAAGGAATAGCAGATCAGATTCCTGATAAGGTTGATCGTACTGTTTACAGTGTATATACGGAATATGAAGGTGATTTTACAAAGCCCTATACCACTGTGTTGGGTTGTAACGTAAACAGCCTGGATATTATTCCTGAAGGAATGAAAGGAATTGTGATAGAAAAAGGGACGTATATCAAACGTACAGCCGACTTGGATAAAGTGTACGAAGAATGGACTAAGATCTGGAATGCTGACATCCCAAGGGTTTATACAACCGATTTTGAAGTATACGGAGACAAAGCACAAAATCCGGAAGGGCCAAAAGTTGATATCTTTATAGCCGTTAAATAGTAAAGGTTAGTATAGATGATCATTCATGCATTATTGTATGGACGATTTTTTTGACAGGTATTATAAACACCCCCGGCTATTAACCGAGGGGTGTTTTAATAAATACAGCACATTAATGAAAACAGATCGGCTATCCCGTTTGAACTCAGAAGTAGTGCTATTCCTTATTTCGCTTTATATAAAGTATACCTAACCTGCTTTTTTGGTTATTAATGATTTGTAATAATTCATTGCAGATATTGCTATCAGCATAATAAGTATTCCTACTATCTGTAAAGCACTTATGCGTTCATTTAGAACTATAGTTGCACAAATAATCGCAACAGGAAGTTCAACAGTCATAAGAATAGAACTGACCCCTGCACCAATCTTCGCGATGCCGGCAGCAAAAAGAGCTGTAGGAATAGCAGTTCCGATTACAGCAAGAAAAACAGCGATAAGTACAAACTCATAACTGAAATGACTACCAGTGAGGATCGTATTTGCATTAACTATAAAAATAGTCAATGCAGAACCAGTCATAATCATTGTACTCTTTGGCAACCAGTTTACATTTTTTCCGACCCTGCTGTTGGCTACTATGTAAATTGCATAGGTCATGGATGAGCAGAGTACGAATGTGAGACCTTTCCAGGAGAATGATAATTTTCCCGCGTAAAAAAGGTTTCCCGCCATTACAGTACCAATAAGAATAAAGATAACGGTCAGGAGTTCCGGCTTGCCTGGCTTTTTTCGGAAAATACCCCATTCTAATAAAAGGCTAAACCAGGTAAACTGCATCAGGATCACGATAGCAAGTGAAGCCGAAATATAGCTTACTGACTGATAATACAGATAATTGGTGAGACCTATGCAGCCTCCGGTGATCAATAGGGAGATTACCTCCTTCTTAGGAAGTTTTCGTTTTTCACTTTTGCCGGATAGCAATAGGAATATACCCAGAAAAACTGCTGCCAGCAATGCCTGCGAAAAGGAGAGCTCTGCAGCATTATACCCCCGGGAATAGAACAGCTTCACAAAAGAAGACATCGTCCCATACATGATTCCACCGATGAGAACCATCAATATATATTTGAAATTTTTCACTTCAAGATTGTTTTAGAATAATACTTAATTAACCACATAGTAGCGTTAGCGGCTAAACAACCTCGAAAGTTGACATAGGAACATGCAACTAAATGCACTTTCGCAGAAATGCAAAAATGGTAAGGAAAATACCGGTTATTCAGCCTTTAGGCTACCGGAGGAGGAGTATTTGAAGGAAAAAGTTTATACATGGCTCTTCTTAAAGATTTAAAACGAATGTAATAAGAATATTTTAAACTTAAAGACTGACAATAATTTCAGTTTGATTACTTCATCTTCGTGTTAGCTGTATTGGTTATAAATACCTTATCTGACGTGAATATCAGGTGAAGTTAAATTGAAAAACAACTCTGAACCCATATTCCAAAGCTATATCAGAGAACTAAACAGTCAGATTCAGTATTTATAACCCATAACAGCTGACAATCTAGCAATATTCAAACTACGATAATTCTGAAGCGGAATTTTCCAGATTAGCTCTTACATAAGCACTGTCTGACCATCCTTAACAATCACGTAACATTAAACTCTTTTCTTTGCCTGCAGCTTAGGATTAACCTCCGGGGACAGGAGGATGGATATTTATTCCCAATTATGAGAGTATTCTTTGTTTTAGCAGCTTTAGCACTTACCCTAACGGTGAATGGGCAGGATAAGAACTTTACAGAAATCACTTATACTAAACAACTCAGTACACAACTTCCTGATTCAGCCCTGCTGGAACTAAAGAAGATGTATGATAAAGCTACTCAGCAAAACGATCCCCTGACAATGGGCACCTCCCTGCAACGAATGGGGAATATCTGTTATTACTTAGGGAATTACCCACAGGCATTGGATTTTCACCTCAGGGCAGATAAGATCTTCCGGGAGCTGGGCAGAAGGGAACTCCTGGCAGGGAACCTGAATGATATGGGAATCCTGTATTATTATAACCGGCAGATCGCTTTAGCCAGAAAACAATATGAAGAGGCGCTGTCGATTTACCGGCAAACAGGGAATGATGAAGGCCTTGCAGGTACTTATGGGCGTATAGGCCATCTGTATGAAAAACAAAGTAAGTACGACAGCGCCTTTTATTTCCAGCGACTGGCCCTGCAACAATATAACAGGATATCTAAAAAAGAAGGCGTCGCCAAGATCTATGAGAATATAGGCAGTATTTATGAAGACCTGGAGAAATTTGACTCAGCCCGTTATTATTATCAGCACGCTTATGACCTCTACGAACAGTCCAGAGAAGACATATCTATTATAGAAGTATTAAATAACCTGGGAGATATCTACCGGAAGACCGGTCATTATAATGAAGCACTGGTCCAGACCAGGAAAGCGCTCTCCCTGGCCGAAAAAGCAAACGACCTGTACGACGCGGGAGCCGCCTATCATGATCTTGGTAAGACGTACAATCTGTTAAACCAGAATGACAGCGCCTATCATTACCTGGAACTTTCCCGCCGTGCAACAATAGATATCTACTCTGCCGAGAATAACCGTCAGACGGCCTTTTTAAACGTATTGTTTGATATAGGCAAGAAAAATGATGAGATCGTAGCATTACAACATGCCAGAGACATCAACATTATTATAGCCATCGCTACCACCATTGTCATCCTATTATTACTGGTGCTGGGATGGGTGATCATCAGCCGGCAGCGTTTAAAAATAAGGAACGCCGGTATCCTGGCGCTGCAAAACAAGCAAATGCACGATGCCCAACAGGAACTGATGCAAACGGCCCTGGAGAATAAACAGTTGCTGGAAAATAAGCTGGTACAGGACCTGGAAATAAAAGGGAAGGAACTGACCTCTCACACCTTACACGTTATTCAGAAGAACCAACTGCTGGAAGATCTGCGTAACCGCCTGGAAATAATGGTCAAAGACGATAAACGGGACCAGAAAAAGCAAATCCAGCAACTCATCCAGCAGATCAATCTCAATTTCAACTACGATGAATACTGGACTGGCTTCCGGGAGATCTTTGAACAGGTCCACCAGGAGTTCTTCGCCAAACTGAAGGAAAGGAGAGATGATCTTACCTATAATGACCTGCGCCTGGCTGCCCTCATCAAATTAAACCTGGATTCAAAAGATATGGCCACTTTATTAGCCATTTCTCCGGATAGTTTGCGGGTATCAAAGTACAGATTAAAGAAAAAACTACAGCTGGAAGAAGGAGAAAGTCTCACTTCATTTATCAATTCTTTATAACGTGATGTTACGGTAACAATTTGTTAATGTAGCGTACGTGTCCTTTAAATGAATTGATAATCAGTGTTTTATTTTTTATTGTTCACTACCTGTATACGCCCTTGTTCACGATGTATCATTTTGTATACGGTGGTTTTTATGCTTACTGTTTGCCTTTGTTCACATTTGCAGCATCAAAAAACTGCTACAATGAAGCGATTATTTTTTCTGTTTATCCTGTTGACGGCGATCGGGTTTTCTGCCCACTCGCAAAAAGTCAATCTCAGCGGCCAGGTGGTTGATAAACAATCCGGAGAGCCTTTACCGGGTGCCACTATCAGTGTAGAAATCTCAGAACAAAAGCATTTTATCGTTTCCGGCCTGAACGGGACATTCATTTTAAAGAATCTTCCCAATGGTAGCTGGAAAGTAAAAGCAGTATATGTTGGTTATAACACTTATAAAAATGAAATAACCGTAAACGGGACCCTTCCGGATATGGTGATTGAAATGGAAAGAAAGAATAACGACCTGGCAGAGGTGAACGTTGCCGGTAAACACGATAAAAGCACAGACGCATCTGCTATGCAGGCAGATAGAAAGGCTACCCTGGTGCAGAACTCTGTTTCTGCCCGTACTATAGAAATCTCTCCGGACCTCTCCGTAGCAAACGTGGTACAACGTATATCCGGAGTATCCCTGGAAAGAAGTACCAATGGTGAGGGGCAGTACCCTATCATCCGTGGTATGGATAAACGTTATATCTATACCCTTGTCAATGGTATTAAAATCCCTGGTCCGGATAACAAGAACCGTTATGTACCTCTGGACATTTTCCCGGCAGACCTGCTGGACCGCCTGGAAGTAGTAAAATCCCTTACCCCGGACAGGGAGGGCGATGCCATTGGCGGTGCGGTAAATATGGTAATGAAAGACGCACCTGACCTGTTAAGTGTAAAAGCGAATATAGCCGCAGGATTCGCAGGTAAATTTACCAGTGAGGACTTCACTGCTTTTGATAACAGCAGCAGCCTGGATCGCTCCCCACGTGCCACAAATGGTACCGGTTATCAGGCAACGATGAAGGATTTCACCAACAGCGCCTTCTCTCATTCGGATAAGCACAATCCTGTTGCATCATTATTAGGATTATCAGTCGGTGGCCGGGTATGGAAAGATAAACTGGGTATTATCGTAGCCGGCAGTTATCAGAATAACTACCGCAATGTAAATTCTGTGTTCTTCGGTACTGAAACGGATATGAATAATGGAAATGCAGCGGTAACCAGCATTGAACAAAGACAATATTCCATACAACAGCAGAGAAGCGGTTTACATGCCAAACTCGATTTAAAGATCGATAATAACAATAAGATCAAACTGTATGCTGCTTATCTGAACCTCGATAAAAACGAATTCAGAAGCGCTTCGGATACCAACCTGCAATTAGGCAGGGTAGGAGCCGGTACAGGAAGGATCAGTAATAGCTACAGGACCTATCACGATGTACAGCAGATCTTCAACGTTACATTGAACGGTACACATAAGATCGCGAAACATTTCGGGATGGACTGGTCCGCGGTATATTCAAAAGCCAGCGATAACCGCCCTGATGAAGCCACACTTGGTCTGGTAACAGGGGTGTCAAAAGATGCCAATGGAGCATTGGTGCAAGCTCCTTTAAATCTTGACCCGGTATCTCACCGGGAATTCTCCCGTAACTCGGACGAAGATAAAAGCGGTTACCTGAACTTCACTTATAAATCAGAGATCGGGAAAGCAGAAGTAGACTGGTCTGCAGGTGGTATGTACCGTCATAAAACCAGGGCCAGCAGCTATGATGATTATAGTCTGCGTCCTGCAGATCCAAGCAACCAGGTGTATGACGGTGATATTTCCCATAATAATTTCTCTGTATTCAACGGAGAAGGAACAGTTGATAATGCATTGAATTATGATGCAACAGAAAATGTAGGTGCAGCTTATGCGATGGTAAAGATCAACTACAGGAAATTTGAACTGACCGGTGGTGCAAGGTATGAAAATACAGACCTTTCCTGGCAAAGTGCTGTACCTCAGACAGTGAAGGGCAGAACAGGTTCTATCACTTATTATGATGTATTGCCCAGTGCCTTGCTGAAATATTCACTGAATAAGAAACAGGCGGTCCGCCTTTCTTATTACGCTGCTATCAGCCGTCCAAACTTCTATGAAGTAATCCCTCACAATGGCGGGGACCCGGATGCAGATTACCAGGAAATAGGTAACCCTAACCTGAAAAGAACAACAGCAGATAACTTTGATCTGCGGTATGAATATTTCCCTAAAGGGTTAGACCAGTTACTGGCAGGTGTGTTCTACAAAAGACTGAACAACCCTATTGAATATGCACTGGAAAATGTAGGAACCAATGTTTATTATACACCGGATAATTTTGGGAAGGCTGGTAATTATGGAGCTGAACTGGATATCACGAAGTATTTCAGATGGTTTGGCGTGAAGGCTAACTATACGTATACACATTCTGAAATCACTACGTCAAAGATTAAATACTATAGCACCGGGACAGGTACCTCGCAGATGCAGGTAAATCAGCGTCGTCCGTTACAGGGGCAATCAGCACATATTGCCAACTTGTCCCTGTTATTTAAAGATGATAATAAGTTAGGATTAAATGCACAACTGGCGTTGGGCTATACCAGCAGAAGGATCAACACGGTGTCTCAGTTCCTGGATAATGATATCTGGCAGAAAGCATTTACACAGATGGACTTTTCTGTAGAAAAGAGCATCACTAAACGCTTGTTTGTATATGCAAAGGTGAATAATATCCTAAACACACCTTATGAGCTGGAGATCAGACAACCTTTTACCGGCAGTGGAACAGTAGGAGCAGTACCTCACCAGGAGCCCGGTAAAAATACATTTGTGCGTAAGGATACCTACGGGCCTAATTATCTGTTAGGTGTAAAATTCAAACTTTAAACAATTATTACCATGCAAAAATTACATTTATATATAGTGTCAGCACTTCTCCTGAGTGCCTGTCATAAAGAGGAATCAGTAAAAATATCAACAGCCGTTATTTCTGCGGGGCAGACGATTACTTCAGATACGCTGACAGGTTCCGTGAAGGGGACACTGGGCACCGGTAAAACCTATTACTTCAGGGCTGATATTACCATCAATGCGGGCGATACCCTGCTGATGCAGGCTGGTTCTAAACTGATAGCCCTGGGTGATGGTAAAAGCACTGCTACCAGTCCGCAAATCACCTGTAACGGTACGTTTATCAGTCTGGGTACAGCAGATGCAAATAATTACATTACAGTAACGGACAGCCTGCGTACAACTGCCAGTATTGGCAAGGGTTTCTGGGGAGGTATCCAGTGTGGCGCCACCAGCGGAGATGTGATCATCAAATGGACGCACCTGGAATTTGCAGGTGGGCCCGCAGGTGCTTCCGCAGATCCGGCAGTATTTGCAGCAGGAGATCCAAGGAACTTCCTGTCTTACACTAATATTAATGGAAATTGCATAATAGAGGACTCCTGGTTTTATGGCAGTACAGATGATGGCATCCGTATCCTGCATGGTAAGGTAAGTGTGATGCGTAATACATTTGAAGCCTGTGCCAAAGCAGGTGGAGAGTCTTTGAACATGAAAGCAGGCTCCGTAGGGGATATCGCGTACAATGTGTCGATAGGTGGAGCTACCAATGCATTCAAGGTGTCTAACAGTGGTGGTGGTACAGTGCAGACGAATGTATACGTATATAATAACACTATTTTAAACAGTGGTATGCGTCAGGTGAAATCGGGTCGTGGTGGTTCTATCAACTACGAAAAAGGAGCGCAGGGCAAGATCTATAATAACATGATCATCAACTGCCGTTATGGTCTGAGGATCACACCGGATGCAGATACCCTGCATATCACTTACAATAATAATTTCTTTTATTCTAATGCTCAGTACCAGATCAACGCATTTTACACTTCAGACGGAAGAGGTGTAAAACAAGGCAAGGATATCATGAGTACAACACCTAAAACCAATAACCCGCTGTTTGCTTCATACAATGTGGACCAGTTCGATTTCTCTGCTGTAACTCCGCCACTGGATATCTCAGCTATGCCGCTGACCATTATCACTGCAGGACAGTATAATTTCAGCCTGTTACCGGGTTCTCCGGCTCTTCGTAAAGGAGAAGCGGACATATTTACAGCGCAGAAAGTAGTACCACAGGGAGGGTTATATGGCGCAACTACCAATGGCCCTGGTGTTGATATGGGCGCTTATCAGTCAGATGGATCGGGAAATAAGCATTATACTTCCAGCCTTTCATTTAAATAAACAGGAATGAGTAAAAATTGGAGCCTGCTGCTATGTTTATTTATTACTGTGAATACATATGCGCAGGAAGCAGGGACAAAGACCCCCTACAGATTTTCAAAGCAACGGTATACGCCTGCACCAAAAGGATTCCAACCGGTGTTTGTAAACTATGTAGGCAGGCATGGAGCAAGGTTTTTAACAAAAGCCGGAAGTGATATTACTTTGTTAAACGTATTATCGCAGGCAGAAAAAGAACATGCGCTTACGAAGAAAGGAGCTTTATTAAAGGCGATGGTCATCCGTTTTCTGTCTATAGAGAACAATAACTATGAGAACATTACTTTATTGGGAGAAAAAGAACAGGCAGAGATAGGCGCACGTTTATACAGCAACTGTAAACCTGCTTTTAAAGGTGGTGGACTGGAAGTACAGATTACGCATAAAATCAGGACTAAACAAAGTGCAGACGCTTTCCTGCGTCCTTTCTCAGGCTATAAAACAGATTTTGCATTAATAAAGGATACTGACGAGAATGTATTACGGTTTTATGATCTGTCACCTGCTTACCAGGCATTCAAAAGCAGCCTGTCCGTGCAGCTGGATTCCCTTGAAAAAGATCCCAGGACACAACAGACGGCTGTTAGTGTATGTGCAAAGATCTTTACCGGTACTTTTATACAAAACGGCGTAAAGGTAATGGTGCGTCAGAAGCCGGTAGTAATAGATGCCATCACTATTGCGGATTATATCTATGATTTATACAGCGTTCAGTTTTCAATACCATTGGAAATGAAGAAAAAGGGATATACCAGGGATAGTATTGATTTCGGGAGCGTATTAAATCAACAAGAGCTGCAATGGTTCAATTTTAGAAATGGAGCAGCCGATTTCCTGGAAAAGGGCCCTGGTACGAATACTCTGGGTATCCAGGTAAGGATCGCAGCGCCTTTGCTGGCAGATTTTCTGAACAGCACGGAACGCACTAAAGAGAAAGATGCGGTGCTGCGTTTTACACATGCAGAGGCTATTTCTCCTTTTGCTACTTTGCTGGGAATACGTAGCGCCAGTGTTCCTGCAGCATCAGTGTATGATTATGACAAGCACTGGAAAGCATCGGATATTATTCCTTTAAGCGCCAATATCCAGTGGATCATCTATTCCAATGGAAAGGAAAAACTGGTGAAAGTACTACTGAATGAAAAAGAAGTAGCATTGCCGGTAAAAACTGCTTACTACCCTTATTATCGTTGGGAAGACATAAAGCTTTATTACCTGAAGAAGCTGCAGTTGATCCATACGGGTCCATCAGCAGATATGCATCAGTATCTGTTAGAATTAAAATAAGATATAAAGAACCGCTCTGAAAGGGCGGTTTTTTTATATGTAAAACAGAACATATTGATAATGAATATTGTTATTAATCCTGAAAACAGTAATTTCGTCATCCATTCTATGGCAGGATTCCGAAAAGGCCTTAAAATAGAGTAGGAACAAACCCCAAAAAGTTCAGTTATGAAAAGACTAATGTTGTTAACATTATGTGCTCCCGCATTTTTATTATTCTCCTTTACACTCCGCCAGGACCGCGGTGTTAAAAGAGTCAGTGCACACCTTTACACCGTTACGCCTATGGCTACAAAACGGGTAACCACACCAGACAAGGAAATGATCAAGAAGATCGTTGCAGACCATTATGGCATTAAAGATTTTGGCCGTGGCGTTATTGTAATCGGGCGGGATGACCCGAGAAACAAAGTTGCCGGTGGTATCCTCGACAATTCTATTTACAAAGACTGGGTTTCTACAAAACTGTTCTTTTGGAAACAGATTAGCGAATTACCGCAGGAAGTGGTTAAAGCAAACGCTATTCTTACAAAGTACGCCGGTAAGTAATTCCGGTTAGGGCCGGTTTTAAAACGACCGGCCCATTTTCATATGAAAAAGCGATTATTATATGGCTGGATAGGTTTCCACCTGCTGTTTATTCTCCTTATCAACTCGGCCAGTTCCTATACATCTTATCACGACTTTCATCATCAGAAAGCAAACAGCCAGGTAGTTAAAGGGATAACAAAACTGATGGGGAAAAAATTCTTTCGCTACTATGGGCGTTATACCGGCGCTGAAACCGGCTACGGTTTCTTTGGCATCAACGTGCGTTCCAATGGTATGCTGATAGGAGAGTGCGATGGAAAAGAGTTAACAGCAGATTTTAAGTCTTACGAAACATCCTTGCGCTTTTTTTCCATGACGAACGCATTAACCGATGATTTTATTAAACCAGGAGATACTTCACAGGTAAAGAATATTATGAGTGAGTATAATAAGCTGGTATTTAAAAACATTGCAGTAACGATGTTCCAAAAGAACGGATGCCAGGACAGTACCATATCTGTCAGCTACAACCTGTTAAGTTATCCTTCCCTGGCCGCTGTGAGAGCTGATACCCCTGCACGCTATCAATTAATTAAACTGATCACTGCAACTTATAGTCTGCGATGAAAACATGGTTATTTTTTTTCAGGATCAACATAGCAGGTTTTGCATTGATCCACTTTCTCTCTATACAACCTGATTTTAATGATCTCTACTCTTATCATGGATACGTATATCCGGATATCATGGATAATACAACAGATACCATCAGTTTAACGCTGACAGGTTTACAGGGTATGTTACATAAGGTCGGATATGAAACCTTGTTATGGATCTGCAGGATAGCCTTTCCTATATCATTACTGATGCTGATACTGGGGTTGTTTACAAGAGCCAGCGCTATCGTGTCTCTCTTCCTGCAATTATTACTGATAAAATCTATTCATCTGTACGAATACGGAGTAGACGGCTTTACCACCTTTGCTTTATTCTATTGCTGCATATTCCCAGTGGGAAGGGTTTATTCTTTAGATAACAGGTTATTGGGGAAAAGAGATAATATAGATGACCGGCCTTATCTTTTTTTACTAAAAGCACATTTGAGTATTGCTTATTTTTTCTCGGGGTTTGATAAGGTGATCGGTGTTACCTGGCGCAATGGAGAAGCCCTGTGGAAAGTAATGCACAGTCATAATTATTACAGTATTTTCAGTCTGGATTTTTTAGCGGGAACGCCTTTTTTCGTTATTTCGTGCTGGGCAACTATGATCCTGGAACTGGCTTACGGGATCTTTATGAATATAAGTGTTACCCGGCCTTACTGGCTGATAGGTATTGTATTATTACATTTATTTATCGCATTATTCATGGGATTGTTTTTCTTCTCTGCCTTATTGATCATCCTGAATATCAGCGCTTATTATGTACCTATGTTGAAGCCTGTACAATCAGATTTGTAGCAAGGATTTTCCGCTCAAATTCTTTTACCGGTCTTTTACTTTCTATCAGTTGTAATAATAAGCCAGTAGCCAGTTCCCCCATTTCAAATGCGGGTTGCCGTACCACCGTCAGTGGGGGATGTAGCAGTTCTACCAGGTCTGAGTTAGAGAAGCCAACCAGTGCGATATCCTCAGGGATACGGATGCCTTTGCTTTTCAGTACGCGCATGCAGTTGGTAGTCAGTTTATCTGATGCGGTGAAAATAGCATCCGGGCGGGGTCGTAACTTCAGCAACTGGCTGACAGCCTGTTCCACTTCCTCTAATTGCAGCCCGGAATAGCGGGAGTACTTAATGAGCGCTTTCCCGGGTTTTACCCTTGTCTGCGCCAGCGCCTCCATATATCCCGCCACACGTTCCCTGCTGATGGATAATGTTTCCGGCCCTGCCAGCACGGCTATATGTTTATAGCCTTTATTGATAAGATGAAGGGTCGCATCATATGCTCCACGAAAGTTATCGACCATCACTTTATGGGTTTTGATATCCTCCACGATACGGTCGAAGAATACAATAGGAAAGCCTCTGTCGTGCAATGCTTTCAGGTGGTCCATGTTCTGGGTACTGCTGGATACGGAGATCAGCAGGCCGTCTACAGACCGCGATGCCAGGTATTGCAGGGTCATCACTTCCTTCTCGTAAGATTCATGTGTCTGGGAAATAATAACGTTATAGCCGGTATCCTTGGCCACGGATTCTATGCCGTTGATGGCCTGGGAGAAAAAGCTGTTGGCTATTTCAGCAACGATCACGCCTATGGAACGGCTTCTTTTCTCTTTGAGACTGAGAGCGATAGGGTTCGGGTGATAGTTGATCCGGGTAGCATATTCCAGCACCAGCTGCTTGGTCGCGCTGCTTATTTCGTGGCTGTCGCGCAATGCACGGGAAACAGTAGAGGTTGAAAGCCCCAGTGCGATCGCGATATCTTTTATGGTTGCTGCTTCGAATTTCATAACGTGTTATGTAAATATAGGCGTTTTAGAAATGATGGTGAAGACTAATCTACCGGCATCCGGCTATTCGCCTTATCTGGCATTGAAACGCCCGGATAGCGGGGGAATATGTTTTATTAATTCAATAGATGGTACAACGTTATGAGTGAAATAGATGAATGGGGTTCCATTCCACTAACTAAAATTAAAGAGAGAACATACGATAAGTATATTGTAGTTGATGATGTTGATTCGTTCAATAAGATGAACCAGCATGTTGTGAAGTATGTGGGCCGGGACGGTGATTATATCATTGTGGAATCAGACGGGCATAAAGGCCGTATGCAATCACTGATCTATCAGAAACTTAAGAGAAAACCAGTAGCCTTTGTGAACGATCAGGTAAGGGATTTGTTCTGGCATAATAACCGGGCGGCTATCTGTTTACCATAGAAGTGAATGGTAAGCTGAAAAGCAGAAGCTATGAGGAGAAAGAGCTGGAAAAAATATGAAACTATAGTGATGGGTATATTGTGGGAGGATTTTTCAATGTAATACAAAGTTGTAACTACTTTTTACTTTCGGAATAAATATCATGTTCATGGGGGAGAAGTCGTTAGCGTATACGGTAATCAGGTAAAAGACATTACATATAAATTTTACATTATGTATCCAAATAGTACGTATATTTGTATTCTTAATGTGATTATTTGTTATGGACAAAAGATCAATGGACTATCTGAAGAAGTACACGAATGACTTACAGATACTGTCTATTAATGACTTGCCTGACCCTGCGGCAGTATTACCTGCTTCCTGGCTGGAAGTTTTATCTGCCTGTGAAGCCGAAAGAGCTACTAAGATCCTGGAGCTATGGCAGCCTTTTAATCACGAACTGGAGAATGTGCTGCTTTGCCTGAAAGAAAATCTGATCAGCATAGACCTGGTTTATCATGCCAGCGGATACTCACTGATTTACGGCGTGAAAAGCGGAGATCATATCCGCTATTATGAAGGTAAAAATCCTTTATCCAAGAACATACCCGACCGTATCAGCAAATACTGGAATAATCTTCCCGAAGGGCTCACTGCTTTTTACGAACAATTACATAACGGCTGGTTTTACTTTGCTTCTGAATCGATGGGCTTATCCCCGGTAGAAAGCTGGAGCTTTTTAGGAGATGATCAGTGGAATATCGTAGAAGAGCTGGGTAACCTGGACTTTTCCCTGAACGATATGCTGACCGTATATGGTAATGGTATGGGGGATTATGTATCGCTGGATGCGCTCAAACCACATGGAGAAAGCATTTTGTGGTGGCATAACAAAGCGCCCCACAGAAGTATAGATTTCTGGACGGCCGTAGATACCTGGACTCACCTTGGATTAATCAATTAACGTATATACTGTACTTTAAAGTTCTGCCTTAACCAGGCAGGACTTATTTTATTTATGCTATATTGGTGTCAGTTTTACACGTATGAAAACTGAATTTCACTAATCATGCAGAAGTATATTTATTGTTTGGCAACTTTGCTTTTGATCTCCTTACATCAACAGGCACAACAAAAGGTATGGGTACCTGACCTGGGTAACGGGTATTATAAAAATCCTGTAATAAACGCTGATTATTCAGACCCTGATGTGTGCCGGGCAGGAAATGATTATTACCTGGTAGCTTCCAGCTTCAATGCTGCTCCCGGTTTACCGATACTACACTCAAAAGACCTTGTCAACTGGCAAATTATTGGTCATGCTATTCAACGACAGTTCCCACTGGCACATTTTGACAAACCTCAACATGGCAATGGTTGCTGGGCTCCATCTATCCGTTATCATAAGAATGAATTTTACATCTATTATCCTGATCCTGATTTTGGGATCTATATGATAAAGGCTACCAGTGCTGCCGGTCCGTGGTCTGATCCGGTAATGGTAAAAGCCGGTAAAGGACTGATTGATCCCTGTCCTTTATGGGACGATGATGGTAAAGTCTATTTAGTACATGCATGGGCAGGAAGCCGGGCTGGTATTAAAAGTATCCTTACACTGAACCGTATGAATGCAGCAGGTACGCAGGTAACAGATGAAGGGGTGCTGATCTTTGACGGGCATCCATTGCAGCCTACACTTGAAGGACCTAAGTTGTATAAAAGAAATGGGTACTATTTTATTTTTGCGCCTGCAGGTGGCGTAAGTACCGGCTGGCAGTTGGTACTCCGTTCAAAAAATATCTATGGCCCTTATGAAGAAAAAATAGTGATGGACCAGGGGAAAACTTCTGTAAATGGCCCGCATCAGGGTGCCTGGGTAGAAACACCCGCAGGTGCGCATTGGTTCATGCACTTCCAGGATAAAGGCGCTTATGGCCGTGTAGTCCATTTGCAACCCATGAAATGGGTCAATAACTGGCCTGTAATTGGTGAGGATAAGGATGGTGATGGGAAAGGGGAACCGGTCATGACCTATAAAAAGCCATTAATGAGTAGCGCTATTTCAGCTCCGGCAACCTCCGATGAGTTCAATGCAAATACGTTGGGGCTGCAATGGCAATGGCAGGCAAATCCAAGATCAACCTGGATGATACCTTTTCCCAATAAAGGCGTATTGCGGTTATTCTCCGCGCAATTACCGGATTCATTCCATAACTATTGGGATGTTCCAAACCTGTTACTACAAAAGTTCCCGGCAGATTCGTTTACCGTTACTACAAAATGCAGCTTTATACCCAATGCTAAACTGGAAGGAGAACGTACAGGGTTGATCATTATGGGGAGCAGCTACGCTTCCATATCACTTATTAAAGACCAGTTGGTGATGGCCGTTTGTAAAGATGCAGACAAAGGTGGCAGAGAAGTACAGGAAGTATTGTGCACTGTAACAAACAGTAACTGCTGGTTCCGTGTGCAGGTAAAAGAAGGGGCAGTTTGCCACTTTAGCTATAGCACCAATGGTGCAGATTTTATTCCTGTTCCGGAACCTTTTATCGCGATGCCAGGACGCTGGGTAGGAGCAAAAGTAGGTATCTTCTGTACCCGTCCTTCGCAAATCAATGATGCCGGTTTTGCGGATTACGACTGGTTCCGGGTGGAGTAATTAAAACAGGAATTTTCCATTTTGTCCCCCAATATATTAATAAGACCGGTGTCTATGCATTATTTCCGGGAACGTTTGCGTAAATAAATCCTTCAAATCCTTTCGCAATTAATGAATATAGCTGTAGAATTGTTTCGGGGATACTGTATGGAATAACGAGAACAGATATACGTCAGGACAACCCTCAACCCAAAAGAAGAACATAATAATACGCACGTTATGAAAAAAATGCTGATGATTTACTGGCTGTTGCTGGGCAGTGCTGGTTTGGCATTGGCCCAAAGCCATGTAATAAAAGGAAAAGTCACAGATGCATCCACCGGAGATCCGCTGGTGATGGTCAATGTACAGTTAAAAGGTACATCCACAGGTACACGAACAGATGCATCCGGTAATTTTTCTCTCTCACTACCTTCGGACAAAGGAGAACTCATATTTAGCTATCTGGGATACCAGCCGGTTACACAGGATGTAAATGGTAATATGAATGTGAAAATGGAAAAGGATAATAAACAACTGGATGAGGTTGTGGTGATAGGTTATGGAGAGATAAAGAAAAGAGACCTCACCGGTGCTGTTGTATCCGTGAAAGGAGAAGAACTGAAGAAAGTCCCTTCTACCAATGTGATGGAGTCCGTACAGGGTAAACTGCCCGGAGTGGATATCACCAAAAGCAGTGGTGCTGCAGGCGCTAAAATCAACGTTACCGTAAGAGGGAACAGGTCTATCCGCGCGGATAACGGTCCCCTCTATATTGTGGATGGCGTGCAGTATGAGAATATACAGGATATCAGTCCGAATGACATCCAATCCATGGAAGTACTGAAAGACGCCTCTTCTACGGCTATTTACGGTTCCAGGGGGGCGAATGGCGTAATTATAGTAACTACTAAAAAAGGTGTCTCCGGTAAGCCCCGGGTGAGCGTTAACAGCTATGTGGGATCTTCTAAGGTGGCAGGATACCCCTCCATGGATACCGGTCCGCAGTATGTTGCCCTGAAAAGGGAAGCTAACCATACTACCGGGCGCTGGAACAGTGTAGCAGATGATCCCCTGATATTTAATGCGTCGGAAGTGGCAGCGATCCAGAATAACCTCTGGACCAACTACGCCGATTTATTAATCCACGACGGCTTACAACAGGATTATCAGGTGGGTGTTTCGGGTGGTTCAGAGAAGACAAAAGTGTATTTATCGCTGGATTACTTTGATGAAAAGGGGTTATTTAAGCTGGACCAGCTGAAACGCTATTCCGGCCGTCTGAATATAGACCAGATAGTGAACAGTGTGCTGAAAGTAGGAATGCAGAGCCAGATCACGTATTATGACCAGAATACCCGTCCTGATCCGCTGAACCAGGCAAATAAAATAGTGCCCCTGAATTTGCCTTATGATGAAAAAGGGCAACTGATCCTGTTCCCGAACAGCGGGTCTATGATCAATCCGCTGGCCGATGAGCAACCCAATGCTTATCAGAATAATTTCCACATTACCCGTACTTTCTTAAATACTTATATAGAGCTGACCCCTCTGAAAGGATTAAGTTTCAGGTCTAACTTCGGCGTAACGCTGGATAATTCCCGGAACGGTATCTATGCTTCCAAAAATACGATTGGCCGTTCTACGGCTTCTACTTCAAGGTCTCAGTATAATACCGGCAGCAGAAGGTATATCAGCTGGGAAAATGTGCTGACTTACCAGAAGACCATCAAAGATCATTCCTTTGGCGCTACTGCCGTAGCCAGTTTATTGTCTGATCAGAGAGATTCCAGTTTTTTACAGGGAGAGGGGCAATTGCTGCCTTCCCAGCTTTACTATGCATTGGCTAATAATGTAAGTGGTATTGCAGTAAGAACGAGTTATCTCGCCAGTAAACTGATCTCTTTCACAGGCCGTTTGAATTATAGCTATAAAGGGAAATACCTGTTGTCATTAACGGGTCGTTCCGATGGTTCTTCCAAACTGGCACCAGGGAATAAATGGGCTTTCTTCCCGTCTGTGGCAGGAGCCTGGCGGATAGGAGATGAAGAGTTCATGCATAAGCAGCATTTATTCAGCGATCTGAAACTGCGTGCCAGTTATGGTATAGCAGGGAATGATGCGGTATCTCCTTATTCTACTGCCAGCTACTTAAGTAAAATACCTTTCTCTTATGATGATACGAATTCAGCACTGGCATATGGTATCGGTAACCAGATAGGAAATAAGAACCTGAAATGGGAATTGTCTGCTACTACAGATATAGGCCTTGATTTTAGTATACTGCATCAGCGGATTGGATTCACTGCTGACTATTATGATACACATACAAAAGACCTGTTACTGCAAAGGACTTTACCCACTTCTTCCGGCGTAGGAACAGTGGTGCAGAATATCGGTAAAACACGTAACCGCGGGATAGAGATCGGTATCAATACAATGAATATTAATACACATGGTTTCTCGTGGAATTCCAACATTACATTCTCTAAGAACAAAGAAGAGATCGTTGCACTGGCAGATGCGAATACCAATGATGTGGCGAATGGCTGGTTCATTGGTTATCCTGTAAAAGTGTTTTACGACTACCAGAAAACAGGTATCTGGCAGAGCAAAGAAGCTGACCAGGCGGCTAAATTCGGATATAAACCAGGAGATATAAAAGTGCGTGACGTTGATAATAATGGGGTGTTGAATACAGCAGACCGTATCGTACTGGGCAAACAGGTGCCTACCTGGAGCGGAGGTATCAGTAATACTTTCAAATATGCCAATTTCGATCTGGACGTGTATGTGTTTGCACGTATTGGTCAATGGATCAACTCTGAATATGCTGCGAAGTATGATCCGCAGGGATTGGAGAACAGTGCTAATTTTAATTACTGGACGCCGGACAGGGAGACCAATGATTACCCAAGGCCCAATGCCAGTGTATCTAAGGATGGTACACCATTTATAAAAACATTAGGTTATAAGGATGGGTCATTTGTGAAGATCAGGAATATTTCGCTGGGTTATTCTTTGCCTTCGGGAATATTGAAACGTAGTCATATCAGTAATCTGCGGGTGTATGTAACGGGTAAGAACCTGTTTACTTTCAGTAAGGTGAAAGACTATGATCCTGAAAGAGGAGGGGATCTGAGTAATCCACTGACTAAAATGTATGTGGCAGGTTTGAATGTAGAATTTTAAACAATCAACAAATGAAACGCACTATAATCATGTTACTCAGTGTTGCCTTACTGGCGGCGTGTAACAAACAATTAGAAGAATATAATCCGTCCGGATTAACTACAGACCAGGTATTCAGTACGCCTGACGGCTTTGAGACATTAGTCAGTGCCGCTTATTCGTATAACCGCTGGTGGTATGGGAAAGAAGAAGGGTATAGTATTTCGGAAATGGGTACGGACCTCTGGACAAGTGGCACGGGAGATAAATACATTGACCTTACCCAGTATTATAATTTACAGGCAAGCAATATCGTAGTCAGCGGTTTGTGGAAACAATTATATGCAGCGATCAATCTTTGTAATACTGGTTTGGGCAGGATAGATAAAGCGGGTTATGCTGACGATAAAAAAGCCATCCGCAATGCGGAACTGCATTTCTTACGTGCCTTTTATTACTGGCATATTGTAGAGATGTGGGGCGGTGTACATTTTACGGTTACAGAAACAAGTGGCGTAGAAACAACGGCTAACCGTACAGTGGTTGATAGTTTTTATGCTTTGATATTCCGCGATCTTGAAACAGCAGTGAATAACTTACCTGTTACTACCACTGATTATGGCCGTGCTACCAAACCTGTAGCACAGGCTTTCCTGGCGCGTATGTGTTTAACGAGAGGCTTAAATGCACGTGCGGCAGCATTGGCGGATTCTGTGATCAATAATTATAGTTATGCTTTGTTACCTAAATATTCGGATTTATGGCGCATGGATAACCTGCAGAACAAAGAAGTAGTGTGGGCCGTTAATTATATGAAGAATTTAGTGTTTGATGACAGGGTGGATGCTTCTTTATATCCAGGTGGACATCCGAGAGGCGCGAATAACGGTCACCTGATGTTTGGTATGAAGTATGATGATTTACCGGGGATGCAGCGGGATGTATTAAATGGTCGTCCTTTTAACAGGTATATGCCAACTTTATTCCTGCTGAACCTGTTTAATGAGCAGGCAGATAGCCGGTATAATGCAACGTTTAAGTCCGTGTGGCTATGTAATTATTTAAAGACGGCCCCGGCAGGTATGAAACTGGGGGATACCGCTGTTGTTTGTTCCAAGTATACGGTAAACGCTACCGGTAAGAACTACAGGGTATATGACCGTAATACGTCTTATAATGCGGATGAAGGAGGAAAGGACCGCACGCATTATATTTCCCTGCAGAAGTTTGATGATCCGACGAGAGCTTCCATGAATGAAGAAGAAAGCGCTCGCGATGCATTTGTGATAAGGCTGGCAGAAATGTATCTTATTGCGGCTGAAGCTCAGTTTAATATGGGTAATTCGCCCAAAGCTGCTGATTATATTAATGCTATCCGTAAACGGGCGGCGGTATCTGGTCATGAAGCGGAAATGATGATTACCGGTGCGGATATTTCTTTGGATTTTATCCTGGATGAAAGGGCCCGTGAACTGGCAGGAGAACAACTCCGCTGGTTTGATCTGAAACGTACAGGAAAACTGGCCGATCGAATTAAGAAGAGCCCGGATGCAGCAAAGAATTTTCAACCTTATCATGTGTTGAGGCCTATTCCGCAGGATCAGATAGATGCAGTGACGAATAAGACCGTGTTTACACAAAATATCGGATATCAATAAGAAGATGGGTGCTGTCAGGAGTTTCGCAATTGTAACAAACACAATAGACTCTGCAGGGGCCGTGTTTATTACATAATAGACTTCCTGAGGCGCCTGTATTTGTAGCAAAACATAATAGACTCCGCACGAGTCTGTATTTGTAACAAACATAATAGACTCCTTAAGGAGTCTGTGTTTGTTACAAATATAATAAACTCCGCAAGGGGTCTTCTGAAAGGTCAACAATAGTTATGAAATATTACTTATTAGCTTTATTATTTCCGTTGATCAGCTGGACACAGCCTGAAACGAGAATCTTTATGATCGGGGATTCCACTATGGCAGATAAACCACTGGCTGATAATCCTGAAAGAGGATGGGGGCAGCTATTCCCTTTGTTTTTTCAGGAAGGCATAGTGATAAAGAATTATGCTGTGAACGGGCGTAGTACTAAAAGCTTTATAGATGAACATCGCTGGGATAGTGTACTTGTACAGTTAAAACCAGGAGACTGGGTGATGATCCAGTTTGGACATAACGATTCCAAGAAAGAAGATGCTACGCGTTACGCCGCACCTCATGGCGCGTATAAAGACAACCTGGAACGTTTTGTAAAAGAAGCCCGTGCAAAAGGCGCAACGCCGGTACTAATTACCCCCGTAGAACGCCGCAAGTTCGATAGCGCAGGTACATTTGTAGACCAGCATGGAGAATATCCCGGTGTAGTAAGAGAAGTAGCTGCCGCATACAAAGTACCCCTGATAGATTTGCAGAAAAGCAGTGAAGAACTGATCGTAAAACAGGGGGTACGAGGCTCTGAGAAATTGTTCAAAACAACGCCTGCAGGGCATTATAAAGCAGTGCCAAACGGGGTTACTGATAATACGCATTTTTCCTCTTATGGTGCTACACTGATTGCCGGACTGGTAGCCGCTGAAATAAAAGAAAAGCACATTGGTTTAGAGAAATACCTGTTAACAACAGGATTCGAAGGGAAATACCGCTTTGATCTGCCAGAGATCTACGAACCACATTTCAAAAAAGATACCATCAGTATAGTCGCTTTCGGCGCAAAAGCGGATGGCGTTACACTGAATGGCAAAAGTATCAATGCTGCTATTGATGCATGCAGCAGCAAAGGAGGGGGAGTCGTGATGATCCCTCCCGGACTTTGGCTAAGCGGACCTATTGTATTAAAGAGCGATGTGAATCTCTATCTGGCTCCTAATTCCATCTTACAATTCACCACTGATTTTGATCAGTACCCATTAATAGAAACCACTTACGAAGGACTGAAAGCTTTTCGTTGTCAGGCACCGCTTTCTGCGGTAAATGCAGAGAACATAGCTGTCACGGGTAAAGGTATTTTAGATGGTGGTGGAGATGCATGGAGAATAGTAAAGAAGGATAAGCTAACAGAATCCCAATGGAGTAAATTAATCGCTTCCGGTGGAATAGAAGGAGAGGACCATAAAACATGGTATCCATCCGCTAAATCTCTCAAAGGAAATAATACCAAACAAGCAGGTGTCATTACTCCAGGTAAAACAGCAGCGGATTACAATGATATCAAGGATTTTCTTCGTCCGAACATGATCAGTATAGCTTCCTGTAAAAATGTATTACTGGAAGGTGTTACTTTCCAGAATTCACCAGCGTGGTGTATTCATCCGCTGTTATGCGAGCATATTACCATCAGGGATGTATACGCTAAAAATCCCTGGTATGCGCAGAACGGGGACGGTCTGGACCTGGAATCCTGCCGCTATGCACGTATTGAAGGAAGTACGTTTGATGTGGGAGACGATGGGATCTGTATTAAATCAGGACGCGATGAACAGGGCCGCAAACGCGGGGTAGCAACAGAAGATGTAATCGTACATAACTGCACGGTGTATCACGCGCATGGTGGATTTGTGATAGGCAGTGAGATGTCTGGTGGCGCACGTAATATCTATGTATCCGATTGTTCTTTCCTGGGTACGGATATAGGGCTGCGTTTTAAGACTACAAGAGGAAGAGGTGGCATTGTGGAGAAGATCTATGTGAATAATATTAATATGAAAGATATACCGGCTGAAGCCATATTATTCGATATGTATTATATGGCAAAAGACCCGGTAGTATTAGTAGGAGATAAAAGAGAAACACCTAAAGTGGAATTGTTCCCTGTTACAGAAGCAACGCCCCGGTTCCGGGATTTTCACATCAGTAACATCGTATGTTACGGTGCTGCGAAAGCCATTTTTATAAGAGGGTTACCGGAGATGGCCATCAGCGATATTTATCTTGAAGGGTTGATAATAAAGGCGGATAAAGCCGGAGATGTGATTGCGGCTAATAATATCAGCTTAAGCCATGTGAAATTAATAACTTCGGATAGCGGGAAGATCAATGTGCAGGATAGCAAAGGTGTAAAACAATAAAAATATCAATATGCAGAGAAAAAGGACAGCGCTGTTTTTTCTTTTACTGATGACAGGTACAGGGTCCGTTTTTGCGCAATCCGCGCAAATGGCGGCTACCATGATGCGTTTATGGAAGGATTCACTTCAGGTAGCAGGAAAGCCTGCTCACTGGGCTTATGACCAGGGAGTAGTACTGGAAGGCTTTGCCGGTTTATGGAAGAATACCGGTGATGCAAAGTATTTCCGCTACATCCAAAAGGGAATGGACCATTTTGTAGATAAAGAAGGGAATATCGCTACCTACAAACAGGATGATTTCAACATCGATAATATAAAAAACGGGCGTTCTTTACTGCTGTTATACAAAGTGACAAACGATGAGAAATATCATCTGGCAGCTGCCCATTTAATGGATCAGCTGCGTAGTCAGCCCCGTACAAACGACGGTGGTTTCTGGCATAAGAAGCGTTATCCTTACCAGATGTGGCTGGATGGGCTGTACATGGGGGAGCCGTTTTATGCAGAATATGCAGCGCTCTTTCATGAAGACAAGGCCTTTGACGATATCACACGCCAGTTTGTGCTGATGGAACAGCATGCCCGTGATGCCAATACCGGTTTATTATACCACGGATGGGATGAATCCCGGCAGCAGCGCTGGGCGAATAAAACCACCGGTCGCTCTCCTAATTTTTGGGGGCGTGCCATGGGATGGTATGGTATGGCATTGGTAGATGTGCTGGAATTTTACCCGGCGAATCACCCGGGCAGGGATAGTTTATTACAGATCTTACAACGTACCGCTACTGCAATACAGAAATACCAGGACCCGGCTTCCGGCTGTTGGTACCAGGTCCTGGATAAGCCTAAAGGGAAAGGCAATTACCTGGAAGCATCTGCTTCCTGCATGTTTGTGTATACATTAGCGAAGGCAGTGCGACTGGGATATCTTCCGGCTACTTACCTGCCTGCGGCAGAAAAAGGCTTTAAGGGGATCACTAAACAGTTTGTTAAACCAGCCACTGAAGGAGGTATAAACCTGGAGGGTACGGTCAGTGTAGCCGGATTAGGCGGAGATCCTTACCGCGATGGCAGTTATGAGTATTATCTGAGCGAAAAAGTAGTAGAGAATGACCCCAAAGGAGCAGGTGCTTATATGATGGCCGCAAATGAAATGGATATGGCGGCTATTCCTAAAACGGGCAAAGGGTTGACGATCTCTGTTGATAATTACTTTAACAATGAATGGCGCAAGGATGCCGGCGGGAAGCAATCGTCCTGGCATTACGTGTGGACGGAAATGGATAATGGAGGTTATTCGTTATGGGGACATATTTTCCATAATAAGGGCGTCCGTACGAATATGTTGTCGGAAGCACCGACGGCTGCCAGCCTGGCCAATACAAACATTTTCCTGATGGTGGACCCGGATACCGAGAAAGAAACGGCAAAACCGAATTACATGAATGCCAGGGATGCAGAAGAGATCTATAACTGGGTAAAAAAAGGCGGTGTACTGGTGATTATGCAGAACGATTCCGGAAATGCCGAAATAAAGCGATTTAACACGCTGACGGAGCGTTTTGGTATGCACTTCAATGAAGATAGTAAGAACCACGTAACAGGTACTCAGTTTGAGCAGGGAGCATTATATATTCCTGCAGGTAATGCCGTATTCCCGAATACAAAGAAAGTTTACATCAAGGAGTTGTCTACTATCAATGTCACATCACCTGCAACGGCTTTATATTCCAACAAGGGAGATGTGATCATGGCAGTCGCGAAAATAGGCAAGGGGATCGTATTTGCCGTAGGAGATCCCTGGTTCTATAATGAATACCTGGATGGGCGGCGCTTAACACCGGACTTTGAAAATTACCAGGCAGCTACGGATCTGGCTGACTGGCTGATTAAACAGGCAAAGCATTAAATTAAACTCCTGACGGGGGCACGCGTTTGTAAAAGACTTCTGCGTTACAACAAAGCATAATAGGCTCCGTTAGGAGCCCCGTGTTTGTAGCAAACACATTAAACAACAAAATACAGACTCCGTTAGGAGTCCCCTGATATTTTATTTTTAGGGACTCCTAACGGAGTCTATGAAAAAGAAGATCAACTATTACTACAAACACGGGGCTCCTAACGGAGCCAAACCGGAGCCTATTATGTAGACGATCGATTGTTGCTACAAACGCGAAGTCCCCTACGGAACTAAATAAAGCAACATTTTTAACGGCGCGTAACAACGCTCCTCTAAATAATAATCCTGATATGCAATTAAATAAGGGCTCACTTTCAATTATCAGCAAAAGGGAAAATCTTCAGTTGCCTGTTAATACAGACCAGCCGGAGAAAGTGTTACAATTTGGTACCGGTGTATTACTGCGTGGATTACCGGATTATTTTATTGATAAAGCTAACAAGCAAGGTGTATTCAACGGCCGTGTAGTGGTAGTGAAATCTACTGATAAAGGAGATACGGATGCTTATGCGAAACAGGATAATCTGTATACCCTGTGCATGCAGGACCATAAGACAAAAGAATACATCGTCAATGCGGCAATCAGCCGGGTATTATCTGCTGCAACAGAATGGGAAACCATCCTGAAATGTGCTGAGGACCCTGAGATGGAAATTATTATTTCCAATACGACAGAAGTAGGCATTACTTTATCAGATGATGATGTACATGCGGCTCCGCCTAAAAGTTTTCCGGGTAAGTTACTGGCATTCTTATTACACCGTTATAAACATGGGGGTAAAGGAATGGTGATCGTTCCTACGGAACTGATAGTAGATAACGGGAGCAAGTTGAAAGATATCGTACTGGAACTGGCTGCCAGAAATAAGTTGGATAAAGACTTTATCAACTGGCTGTGTAAGGCCAATTATTTCTGTAATTCACTGGTAGACCGTATCGTACCAGGAGCCTTACCACCTGCTGCACATGCGGAAGTAGAAAAGGAACTGGGATATAAAGATGAACTGATGATCATGTCTGAAGTATATGCCCTATGGGCCATTGAAGCAGACGATCCTAAAGTAAAAGAAATACTCTCTTTTGAGAGGACTGATAACGGTGTTGTTATCGTACCGGATATTAACGTATTCCGCGAATTGAAGCTTCGGTTACTGAATGGTACGCATACACTCTCCTGTGGTATGGCTTGTCTGGCAGGGTTTGATACCGTGAAAGCGGCGATGAGCGACCCTGCAATGGAAGGGTTTATCTCTACATTGATGCGTTCAGAATTAGTGCCTGCCATCACAGATATTTATATCCGCGAAGATGCTGCATTACGGTTTACCAGCAGTGTATTGGACCGCTTCCGCAATCCTTACATAGAACACCGCTGGATCAGTATCACCATGCAGTATACTTCCAAGATGAAGGCAAGGGTAGTGCCTGTTCTGCTGAAACATTACCAGCGTTCACAGGATGTGCCGGCGCTGATGGCGCTGGGCTTTGCTACATATTTGTTATTCATGCGCAACAGTGAGCAGGTAACGGATGATCATGCTGCCGTATTGAGAGAGAAATGGCAGCGTTTAGAACCGGCCGTACTGGTGAAAGATGTACTGTCTGATGTATCGTTGTGGGGAACGGACCTTACTGTGTTGAAGGGCTTTGCACATATGGTTACCGTAATGCTGGGCGCCTTGTTAAATGAAGGGGTAAAAGGTTTATTACAGCGCGTCTCAGGAGAATTATCTGAGATATAAACAAAGTAAAATCCAAGAGGAAGATCTGAGTATAGAAGCGAAGATCTGAATATTAAAATTGAAGGGATGAAAAGAAAGGTATTGAAAGTCCACCCACAGGACAATGTAATCGTTGCACTGACAGATCTCAAAAAGAACGAGACGGTGGAAGAGAATGGGCAGATCTATACGTTACAGGAAGATATACCCGCCAAACATAAATTCACAGAAACAGCATTGGGAACCGGTGATGCCATCAGGATGTATGGCGTACTGGTAGGTCGTGCAAAACAGCCACTGGCTGCTGGTATACGCATAGCCGTAGGCAATGTGCAGCATGCTGCCAGTGATTTCAAACTGGCGGAACACCGTAAAACAGACTGGCATAAACCAGATGTAAGTGCCTGGCAACAGCGTACTTTCCAGGGCTTTCACCGGGCAGATGGTAGTGTCGGCACCGGGAATTACTGGCTGGTCATCCCGTTGGTATTCTGTGAGAACAGGAACGTAGATGTACTGAGAGAAGCGCTTGTAGAAGAACTGGGATACGGGCGTCCTAAAAAATATGCAGCCTTCGCACGCCAGCTGGCAGAACAATATCGTAAAGGAACAGATGCTGGCAGTATCATGGAAACGGTGTATACAGAGAAAGAGAACGGCGCGATGAGCGCCCGTCTCTTTGAAAATGTAGACGGTATTAAATTCCTCACACATGAAGGTGGATGCGGTGGTATCAGGCAGGATGCGCAAACACTCTGCGGATTATTAGCCGGATACATTACCCATGCCAATGTAGCGGGAGCAACGGTGTTAAGCCTGGGTTGCCAGAATGCACAGGCAGCGATGTTACAGGACGAGATAAAGAAGCGCTCTCCCAATTTCAGCAAGCCTTTATTCATATTGGACCAGCAGCAGATAGGCACAGAACAGGAATTGATCTCTACCGCTGTAAAGCAAACTTTTACCGGATTGATGGAAGCGAACAAAGTTACCCGTCGGCCTGCACCACTGAGTAAGTTAGTGATAGGACTGGAATGCGGTGGTTCTGATGGCTTCTCCGGAATCTCAGCGAATCCGGCTATTGGCTATACTTCAGATTTACTGGTGGCTTTAGGTGGCAGTGTGATTCTTTCCGAGTTCCCGGAGTTATGTGGCGTAGAGCAGGAGATGAGCGACCGCTGTGTACGCGATACGGATGCATTACGTTTTATAGACCTGATGCGCACATACCAGCGCAGGGCAGAAGAAGCAGGATCAGGGTTTGATATGAACCCTTCTCCCGGTAATATCAAAGACGGGTTGATCACTGATGCCATCAAATCAGCAGGTGCGGCTAAAAAAGGTGGCACATCACCGGTAGTAGATGTCCTGGATTATCCGGATAAGGTCACTCAACCGGGTTTAAATCTGTTATGTACGCCGGGTAATGATGTAGAGTCTACAACAGCGGAAGTAGGTGCAGGCGCCAGTATTGTGTTGTTTACTACCGGGCTGGGTACGCCAACGGGTAATCCCATAGCCCCTGTACTGAAGGTTTCCAGCAGTACAAAATTGTACAACAAGATGCCGGACATCATCGATATCAATACAGGTACGATCATAGATGGAGAAGAATCTATCCAGCAGGCAGGAGAGCGTATACTCGAATACGTGATACAGGTAGCCAGCGGCATTACGCCCGCTAAATCTGTGGTTAACGGTCAGGATGATTTTATTCCCTGGAAGAGAGGTGTATCTCTGTAAAACTGAATTAGTAACGACTAATCAAGAGAGAGGTGTGTCCTTACAACAGTTCTCTGTAAACAAACTACTAACAGCTAATCAATATTAATAATGAAGAAGTTCCTGGATGAAAATTTCCTCCTGAACACAGTTACGGCTCAGAGATTGTATCATGACTTCGCGAAGGAAATGCCCATTATAGATTATCATTGTCATCTTCCGCCGGCACAGATAGCAGCCGATACTAAGTTTGAAAATATTACACAAGCCTGGTTATACGGTGATCATTACAAATGGAGGGCTATGCGTACAAATGGGGTACATGAAAGCTATTGTACAGGAGATAAAAGCGATTGGGAGAAATTTGAACAATGGGCAGCTACTGTTCCTTATACCTTGCGTAATCCGCTATATCACTGGACACATCTGGAATTACAGCGTTACTTTGGTGTAAATGAAATTCTTACCCCATCATCTGCAAGAAGAATTTTTGATACCTGCAATGAGCAGTTACCTGCTTACAGCACGCGTGCATTACTGAAGAAAATGAAAGTAGCGGTAGTCTGTACAACAGATGACCCTGCAGATACACTGGAACACCATCATCAGCTAAACAAAGAAGGTTTTGATATACCTATTCTACCTGCATTCCGTCCGGACCAATCTATGAATGTAGAGGATCCTGCTAAATATAATCAGTATTTAAGTAAGCTGGAAGAGGCCGCCGGTATTGCTATTGACACTTACCAGCATTTACTGGATGTCTTAAAAAGCCGGCATGATTTCTTTGCAATTATGGGTTGTACAGTCTCAGATCATGGGATAGAAGAGATCTACGCAGAGGATTTTACAGATGCGGAAATATCGGCTATCTTCCTTAAAATAAGAAGTGGAAAAGCTTTACAATTATCAGAAATAAAACAATTCAAATCTGCTTTATTATTACAACTGGCAGAATGGGATTGGGAAAAAGGCTGGGTACAACAATATCACCTGGGCGCTTTACGTAATAACAATTCGCGTATGATGCGCTTATTAGGCCCTGATACCGGCTGGGATTCCATAGGGGATTTCTCTCAGGCAAGAGCTTTGGCAAAATTCCTGGATAAATTAGATAGTCAGGATAAACTGGCAAAAACCATTCTCTATAATCTTAATCCCAGTGATAACGAGTTACTGGCAACGATGATTGGTAATTTCAATGATGGTTCTATAGCAGGTAAAGTGCAGTTTGGTTCCGCCTGGTGGTTCCTGGATCAGAAGGACGGAATGGTGAAACAGCTGAATGCCTTATCCAATATGGGATTGTTGAGCAGGTTCGTAGGTATGCTCACAGATTCAAGGAGTTTCCTTTCTTTCCCCAGACATGAATATTTCAGAAGGATAGTATGTGAGTTATTCGGGCAGGAAATAGAAAATGGAGAATTACCCGATGATATTGAATGGGTAGGAAAAGTGATACAGGATATCTGCTATAATAATGCGAAGCAATATTTTAACTGGTAATAGAACAGGAGGCTATCCGCTTTGGATAGCCTCTTATAATTTATAACAACCGTATCTGCCTGCCATTGGCTACTGTCCCGGCGGGAGTTCCTCACCGTTGTACGGAAAGATCTCGTTCATCCTGCAAAAGAGGCTGTCTTAGTTTGAATATTAAGGCAGCTTGCATTGGCAGATGCTGTTAATGATAAATACACTGCATCTGACTGTTTTGTTCCCTGATTTAGCCTTGGAATATGGGTCCAGGACTTGTTTTTCAATTTAACTTCACCTAATATTCACGTCAGATATTAAACTGAGGCACTACCTGCTTACAGACCATTTGTAATTTTCATATCTTTCTGTATATTGGCATCCATAGGTGCTGATGTTGTAAAAACCTTATTAATCTTGATAGCATTTAGCAAAAACCCTTATTAAATGAAAAGCAAATTTTTCTCTCTTTTTATCCTGTCAGTAATAATTAGTAACATAGTCTTTGCACAGGACACTGTTTGGAGAAAACCCGATATTGGGATACTTGACTCCCTACATTCAGATTTTTTAAAAGAAGAGCGGCTTATAGAGGTATTCATCCCCCAAAACTATAAACCGGGGAGTGCTGATAAATATGATGTGCTGTATGTGCTTGATGGGGGTAACTGGAATACGGGTTTAATAAAAAATGTGCAGCATTTTTTAGAAGGTGAGAGTTACATGCCCCCCACAATAATTGTAAGTATAATGGGTATTGATCGTAATAAAGATCTGACACCAACTCATGTAGATAATTGGAAAACTTCGGGAGGAGCAGGTAATTTCCTTGGGTTTATCAAAAATGAGTTGATCCCTTATATTAATCAAAAATACCCCTCTAATGGAGATAATACACTTTGGGGGCATTCATTAGGTGGTTTGTTTGTTATTAATGCGTTGTTAAATGAGCCGAAAACTTTTAAAACGTACATTGCTGTGGACCCCAGTCTATGGTGGGATGATTGCTATATAAAAAAAATCGCGCCTGATAAGTTGCCAGTATTAGCCGGTTTAAATATCACGCTGTTCATTAGTGGGAGAGAGGGGAAGGAAGGTGAAAATATGAGGATCGCAACAATGGATACCGTCCTTAAGAAAATGGCTCCCGCGGGGCTAACCTGGAAAAGTGTAAGGTATCCTGATGAAACACATAGTTCGGTAAGGCTAAAAAGCATTTATGACGGGTTGAAGTTTGCCTATGGATGGAATAATGGTCCAATTGAATTTCATCCAATGAATGGACTGATTTTAAAAGGCAAGCCTGTTAAAATATGGTACTTTGGTGATACGACGAACGTTCATTACACGCTTGATGGAACTGAACCTACCGTGTTGTCTGCAAGCATGAGATCCGAGATCAGTTTAGCAGATGTTGCTAAAATTACGGTGAAGCAGTTTACGAACCGCTCGCGCTATGATAAGATTAAAACCGGTGATTTTACAACTGAAAAAACGGTAAGATCTGTTTCAAAACAAAAGAATGTGGTGTCGGGAGGTTTTCATTATTCTTATTATGAAGGAGAATGGAATGACTCCACGAACTTTAAGGACCTGAAACCGGAGAAAGAGGGAATAACAGGTGCCGATTTTGATGTAGATAAACTTCCCCGGAAAAATAATTTCGCCCTGGTAATAGATGGATTACTGGAAGTAAAGGAAGATGGTTATTATATTTTTGTGCTGGATGCTGACAAGGATTCAAAACTGTACCTTGATAATCGGTTACTGATACGATGGAATGGCTCCTACAGCAGCCGGACGGATTCATACATCCTACCATTGGAAAAGGGATTTTATCCCCTGCGATTAGAATATCTGCATAAAAATGAAGACTTTAAATTAAAGCTCACTTACCTTACACCAAGTACCATAAATACTAAAAATCCTGTTCCTATTCCTTTGGATCTTCAGTATAGCCACCATTAGAATCAATTGAATTATACCAGGCAGAACACTGATCTGAAATAACTTTATATATAAAAAGCAGATGCCTCTTAATAACAAGACGCATCTGCTTTTATTTATAATGATTGGCTTTGGCAAGCCTCGTTAGTGTAGACTGGCTCTTTTACGAGCCGTTGTATGATGGATCGGCTTATACAGCCTACGGGTAATTAGCTGGACCCAGTTAAGAGTCCTTGTATATAATGATCGGCTTTTTAAAGCCTACCGTTTAATTTAAACAGTCTTCATATTTACCAGCAGCTTTTTTTATTCCCGCCTGTGTCATTACACCAGGTGCTGTTTCACAGGGATTTTCGAAAGCTACTAAATCTGCCAATCCACTCTGCACTGTACGTTCTGCCTGCACGGCGTCAAAATTCCCATTCAATATTAATGTACCACGAAAACGTGATCTGATGCCAGCCAGCAACATTGCCGGAATGTTTGTTTCTCCTTCCACGAGATGGATGTAAGAAGGGGAGTAAACATCCAAAGCGTCTGCCAGATATTCATAAGTAGCATCTATTTCACCATGATGTTTCAGGTCGTTTATCTGGCTGTAAGGCGATAAGCGGATACCCGTTTTATCTCTTCCGATACTGTTACTTACCGCTGCCACTACTTCCAGTATAAACCGTACCCTGTTGGAAATACTACCGCCATATTTATCAGTACGTTTATTTACTTCAGGATGCAAAAACTGGTCCATTAAGTATCCGTTCGCCGCATGTAATTCCACTCCGTCAAAACCGGCAGCAATTGCCTGGGTAGCCGCTTTCACGTACAGTTTCACCATCTGTTCCACTTCCTTGGTAGTCATAGCCCTGGGAGTAGGGTGTGGTTGCCATCCGTGTAGATCTGTCCATATTTCACCTTTTGCCATTACTGCAGAAGGTGCCAGTATTTCTGTTCTTGCAGGCATGTTGGCAGGATGGGAGATACGTCCTGTGTGCATGATCTGTAAGAATATTTTACCACCTTTTGCATGTACTGCGCTGACAACACGTTTCCATCCCGCTATCTGCTCCTTGCTGTAGATACCTGGCATGTGTGCATGGCCCATCCCGTTTTCTGAAAGCCCGGAGCCTTCTGCAATAATGAGTCCTGCGCCTGCACGCATGCTGTAATATTCTACCATTGCATCATCCGGAATACCGCTGGTAGTGCGGCGTTTGATAATAGTAGGAGACATCACTACCTTATTTGAAAGAGCATATTTGCCTATAGTTGCTGATGAGAATAAAGCTGGATACATGTGTTTGTGTTTAAGGGTGATTCCTGAACGATCGTTCTGGAAATGGTGCAAAAAAAAGGCTAGTGCCTGATGCTGTTAAGAATATGATCAACCAGTTTATCCAGCATATGTTTATCATTAAACAGTACATCCATCATCCACAGAGAGCTGAAGCTGGCGTACAGGAACTGTGCTAAGGTAGCCGGGTCTTTATCTGCCGGTATCTCTTTCCTTTCTTTTGCTTTTTCCAGCAAATCCTGCAACACAGCGATGCTTTGTTTAGCCTGTTGCTGTACCATCTCTCTGATGCCTTCATCCGTAGATGCCAGTTCGAAAGAGGTCTTTACCATCAGGCAGGTTTTACCTTCCTGACGTTTATTCAGCGTAGTACGCATGATATGTTCTACAGCAGCGAGCGGAGAAGTCTCTTTACAGCATTGCTTATAATCAAGCAGTTTGTCTTTCCCGTAGTTTTTCAGGCATTGCTGGAAGAGCGCGTGTTTGTCGCCGTAAGTATCGTATATGCTGGCCCGGTTCAGCTGCATCCCATCTACCAGGTCCTGCATGGAGGTAGCGCTGTACCCCTTCTCCAGGAAGAGGTCCTGTGCTTTTTCCAGCTTTTCCTGCGGATCGAATGCTTTGTTCCTTGCCATGATGCAAATGTATAATTCCAGAATGAATGTTCCAAAAATATTTTAGAATGAGCGTTCTGTAATGAATGATATGGGGAAAAGTATCTACGGGAAACCGCATTCTGCTGAGTATCATTACTGTAGAGCTATGAGCATTAAAGTGGCCATGAACGCAGATTCTTCATTACTGGTCTCTTATTTGCAAAACATACAACATTCAGCAGTACTGCTTGTTAATATACAAAGTGCTGCTGTTCTTATTGTTAAACCAAAAATAGAACATATGAAAAGAGTTTCTTATTTAGCGACAGCCTTAATGGCAGCATGGATGTTACAATCTTGTGGTGGTAATAATAACAACACAGCTAAACATGAAGATGCTGTTGACAGCGCAAAAGCTGTAAACAAGGAAACGGCTCCTGTAGATAAAGAGTCTTCCGATTTTGCAGTAAAAGCGGCAGATGGAGGTATGCTGGAAGTAAGATTAGGTAAACTGGCCCAGGACAAGGCCGTTAATCCACGGGTAAAAGAATTTGGCGCTATGATGGTGCGTGATCATTCCAAAGCCAATGATGAGTTAAAAACTATTGCAGGTAACAAAAATATTACCCTGCCGGATAGTGTTGGTAATGATTTCCAGGAGCATATCAGGGATATGGAAAAGTTATCAGGAAAGGACTTTGATAAACATTATATGGATATGATGGTAAACGATCATAAAAATGATATTGATATGTTTGAGAAAGCTTCTAACAACCTCACTGATCCTGAGCTGAAAACATTTGCATCTAATACATTGCCTGTACTGAGGACCCATCAGGATTCAGCGAAGGCTGTATACGAAGCAATAAAGAAAAAATAAAGATGGTAGTTGTTAGTCTTAGGGAGTATTGGAATGTTGAGTTCGGGAATGTCTCTCCTGCGGGCTAACAACTCTTTTTTACTCCTCTGGTGTTGATTCTTTATATTTGTTAGCAGAGGAGAGAGTTATGTACGCTATTGTTGACATAGAAACTACGGGTGGTCATGCCGGAGCCAACGGTATTACAGAAATAGCCATTTTTATATACGACGGGCACACCATTGTACAGCAATATGAAACGCTGGTAAATCCGGGTATGCCTATTCCCCGTTACATACAATCGCTGACCGGTATTACGGATGAAATGACGGCTGCTGCTCCGCCTTTTGATGAGGTGGCGCCAGACATTTATGATTTACTGCACGATAAGATCTTCGTTGCGCACAACGTTAATTTCGACTATTCATTTATACAACATCACTTATTACAGGCAGGGTACGACTTACGCACTAAAAAGCTGTGTACCGTACGGCTGGGGCGTAAAATAGTTCCAGGTTTACCGTCTTACAGTTTAGGTAACCTGTGCCGCTCACTTAAAATTCCTGTAGAACAACGGCATCGCGCGGCAGGAGATGCTGCGGCTACGGTACGCCTTTTTGAATTATTGCTGAAACAGGATAATAAAAAAGCGATTACCACAGCGCTGAATGCCAGTTCAAAGGAACAGTTCTTACCTCCTAACCTTCCACCCGAACAGGTGATCAATCTGCCTGTATCTCCAGGTGTTTATTACTTCCATGATCAGAAAGGGAAAGTGGTGTATGTAGGCAAGGCGAAGAATATTAAAAAGAGGGTGAACAGTCATTTTACAGGTAATAATCCCGGCAGGCAGCGACAGGAGTTCCTGCGCAATATCTATAGCATTACTTATGAAGTAACCGGTACAGAACTGATGGCCATTATACTGGAAAGTGTGGAGATCAAACGTTTATGGCCGGTGTATAACCGTTCCCAGAAGAATGTAGAGTTCCGGTTTGGGTTTTATGCTTTTGAGGACCAGGAAGGGTATCTGCGCCTGGTGATAGAAAAAAAGCGCAAGTATACCACACCGCTGCATTCTTTTCCCTTACTGGTACAAGGGCATCAGATGCTGCGTGGTCTGATCAGGGAATTTGAATTATGCCCCCGGCTTTGTTTTTTACAGAAAGGAGAGGGGAAATGTGCCCCTATTCCGGACCATACCTGCCGGGGTGCCTGTGATAAAACGGAGAAGGCAGACAGTTACAACCTGCGGGTGAAGGCGGCCATTAACCATATGCAGCATCAGCAGCCCTCTTTTCTTATTGTAGATGAAGGACGGGAACCGGAAGAACAGAGCTGTATACTGATGGAGAAAGGCCGTTTCTACGGGATGGGCTATATTCCACGCGATACCGCTGTGACACAGGGAAATATGGTAAAGGAATGGTTGACCCAATACCCTGAGAACGAGTACATATTAAATATTATTCATCAATTTGCTGATGGCAATACCAGCAGGCTTCTTCATTTTTCTTAGAGATAACTGCAATAATTAAGTCAACCTAAAGTATTTTTGCGAACCTGAATGCATAACCGGTTGTTGATATCACTATTAACGTCCTGTGGATGAAGGGATTTATTAATAAATTTTTAATAAGTAATTATTCATGTTAGAGTCAAATTTCAAATTTCCCGGGCAAACAGCATTTTATAAGGGGAAAGTAAGGGATGTATACACTATTGAGGATAAACTGATGGTAATGGTGGTAAGTGACCGTATCTCAGCATTTGATGTGGTATTACCCCGTCCTATTCCTTACAAAGGACAGGTATTGAACCAGGTAGCCGCTATTATGCTGGAAGCTACCAGGGACATTGTACCTAACTGGGTAAAATCTGTACCATTGCCTAATGTAACCATTGGTGTGAAATGCGAGACTTTTCCGGTAGAAATGGTAGTACGTGGTAATCTAACCGGTCATGCCTGGAGAACTTACAAAAGTGGTCAGCGGGTACTGTGTGGTGTAACTATGCCGGAAGGAATGAAGGAAAATGATTTCTTCCCTGCTCCGATCATTACACCTACTACAAAAGCGCATGAAGGTCATGATGAAGACATTTCCCGTGATGAGATCATTGCGCAGGGTCTTGTAAGCAAAGAAGATTACGAGCAGCTGGAAAAATACACACTGGCATTATTCGAACGTGGTAAACAAATGGCTAAAGAACGTGGGCTGATCCTGGTTGATACCAAGTATGAATTTGGTAAAGCCGGTGATACCATTTTTGTGATTGACGAAATTCATACACCGGATTCTTCCCGTTTCTTCTATGCAGAAGGCTATGAAGAAAAACAGAAAGCCGGAGAAGCACAGAAACAGCTGAGTAAAGAGTTTGTAAGAGAGTGGCTGATGGAAAATGGTTTCCAGGGCAAAGACGGACAGAAAGTACCTGAGATGACTGATGAATTCATCAGGAGTGTAAGTGAACGTTATATCGAGCTGTTTGAAAACATTACCGGCCGGAAATTTGTGAAGGAAGATGTATCTGAAGCGGATGCTGTGAAGAAGATCAATGAAGCGTTAAGCACGTTGTAAATAAAAGCAGGGCGCTCCCTGACGGAGTGAAAATTTCGTCAGGGGCATCCTGTTCATAACCGGGCTCCGTCAGGAGTCTTTTGTTTTTTTAATATGAAACACCTAGCCGCACTTAATAAGTACTTTGTAAAATATAAATGGAGGTTTTTGCTGGGATTGATCTGTACGACGGTCTCCATTATATTCAGTGTATTCCAGCCTATTATGGTGCGTCAGATATTTGACCTGCTGGCGCAGAATATAGATAACTATCGTCTTATCAGTGACACCGGTATCAAGGGTGTATTCAGATCGGATTTTACTAAAGTGCTGGCCTTTTATGGTGTTACCATCCTGTTGTTTGCCTTACTGAGCGGGTTTTTCCTCTATCTGCAAAGGCAGTCGCTCATTGTGATGAGCCGCTATATTGAATACGACCTCAAGAACGAAATTTACCAGCATTACCAGGTGCTGGACCTCAACTTTTTCAAGATGCACCGTACCGGAGACCTGATGAGCCGGATAACGGAAGACGTCTCCCGCGTACGTATGTACGTAGGTCCTGCTATCATGTATGCTACCCGAACTGTTTTTATGGTAGTGATAGTCGTGTACCTCATGATCGATGTAAATCCTCTTTTAACTTTATATACATTGTCACCGCTGCCTTTCCTGGCGCTGACCATCTATTATGTAAACCATATTATTCACCGGAAGAGTGAAAGGATACAGGCGCAGTTGTCTAATCTGACCTCCATTGCACAGGAATCTTATTCCGGGATCAGGGTAATCAAGTCCTATGTACAGGAAGAGGCCAGTATCCGGCATTTTGAGCAGGAGAGCGAATCGTATAAGGACAGCTCTGTGAGCCTGGCGAAGACGGATGCCCTGTTTCAGCCTACTATGGCACTGATGATAGGATTAAGTGTTGTGCTGACTATTTTCATCGGAGGGATACAGGTGATACACGGGAACATTACCGTAGGTAACCTGGCGGAGTTCGTGATTTATGTGAATATGCTGATGTTCCCGTTCTTTTCCATAGGAATGGTAGCCTCTATGATACAACGAGCCGCTGCCAGTCAGCAGAGAATCAATGAGTTCCTGCAAATAAAACCGGATATTCATAATGCCCCCGGTGCTACCGCAGTGACACTGAAGGGACAGATCGACTTTAAGAACGTTTCATTTACGTACCCGCATACAGGTATCCAGGCTATTCAGGATTTCAACCTCACGGTAAAACCAGGAGAAAAGGTAGCGGTCATAGGCCGTACCGGTTCTGGGAAATCCACCCTGGCGCAGTTACTGATCAGGATGTATGACCCTCAGGAGGGAGCCGTGCTGATGGATAACACGGATATACGCCATATCAGGCTGGAAAGCCTGAGAAGCCAGATTAGTTATGTACCGCAGGACGTATTTTTGTTTTCTGATACCGTCACCAACAACATCCGTTTCGGTACGCCGGAAGCCAACCTGGAAACCGTGAAAGTGGCTGCCAGACAAGCATCTATAGAAAAAGACATTGAAGGGTTTACAGAAGGTTTTGAGACGATGATAGGGGAGAGAGGGGTGACATTGAGTGGCGGACAGAAGCAACGTATTTCCATTGCGAGGGGGCTGATCAAGAACCCGAACTTACTGATATTCGATGATTGCTTATCGGCCGTAGACGCACGTACGGAAAAGGAGATCATCGGAAACCTGTATGCTTATCTGAGGGATAAAACGGCTATCATTATTACGCACAGGATCTTTGCACTTTTCGACTTTGACAAGATTATTGTATTGGATGAAGGGAAGATCGTGGAAACAGGTACTCATGAAGATTTATTGTCATTAAACGGTTATTATGCCGACTTATACGCCCGCCAGCAATCGGGTGAAGAGGAAAATATAATAGAATAATAATCAAATCCTTATATATGCCTGGAAACCAGTGGTTAAAGGCGTCTTACACCATTTTTCAAAATCATTTAAAATTATTTTGATATTTGTAAAACAATAGTATATTTGTTCCTTATTGGAAAAGGATTTGATTCGTTAACAACTTAAATCTATCAACTGTGGCGTACGAAAATACCAATCAGCCGGAAAGAAATAATGACAGTATCTTTTCGAAGCGATTGAAAGCGGGCAAAAGGAGAACGTACTTCTTTGATGTTAAGACCACTCGGGGAAATGATTACTTTTTAACCATTACAGAGAGCAAAAAGCGCTTCAACGACAATGGTTATGACAGACACAAAGTGTTTCTGTACAAAGAGGACTTCAACAAATTCCTGAATGCACTGACAGAAACTATCAACTATGTGAAGACTGAGTTGATGCCTGACTTCGATTTTGATGCCTACAACCACGACTATGTACGCGATGATGAAGATGGTGAAGTGAGTGAAGTTGCTGCTGAAAACTCTACTGAATCAGTTTCAGTTGAATCATCAGTTGCAGTGGAAGCTGCTGCTCCTGTGGCATCTGTTGCTTCTCATAGCGATGATGTTGACAAATGGTAATTGACAATATTTAATTTAAGATATATGAACCTCCGGATTTCCCGGAGGTTTTTTTATGTGTTTTTAGTACCTTGTTTTATCAATCAGCCTATATTCCCAACTTTCATGAGAAAACTAATACTGCTTGCAGCTGCCTGTATTATTTCTGTAAATGTCTTCTCCCAGAGCTTCCATCATGGCATCGGAATCAGCGGTTTTTTTGATAACATGACTCCTGACAAAGTCACCGCTACTACTGCTATTACTTACAGCCCCAGGTATAACTTCCGTGAAACGGAAACAATGTCTGCTTCCCTGGGTATTCCTCTGAGCATAGGGTTCGTTGGAGATGATAATAATACAGTGTATTACGATGAAGTTACCGGCGAAGAAACTTCGGGGAGTATCAAGGGCTTTTCAGTGGATCTGCCTTTGGTAGTGAGCCTTAATGTGGGGGCGGGTTCTACTAAAGACAACAAGCATAATATCGGAGGATTTATTGGAGCAGGGTATACCTGGCATTATGTATCATCCAGAGATTATACAAAGGATGGTAATGCGAAATCTATTGGTGGCAGTTCTTTTGGCCCCACTATCAATGGCGGTTTCCGTTTTAATATGGGAGGTGTTCCTGTTAACAATATAGAATTAAGACTGTCCTATTACAGGGGAAGGAACAGGACCCGGTTAGAGATGTTTGGGATAGGGGCAATATTCAATTTCTAATACACTATATTTGCCCCGTTTTAAACAGTATTCAGAACCCTATATCTAACATTAAATGAAGAGACTATTTCTAATGGTAGCAGCTTGCGTTGCCTCAGCAGGTGCATTTTCCCAAAGCTTTCAACACGGTGTTGGCGTTGGTATTTACGTTGATAAAATTGAGCATATTGACCCAAGGGCCAATTTTGCTTTTACCTACAACCCACGGTTTAATTTTGTAGAGAATGAATCGATGTCTGTTTCCGTAGGTATTCCATTAAGTGTGGGCTTCTCCGGTAGTTATGACGCTAGCTACAATTCTAATGGCAACAGCTATGAGAATAATTCACTTGGTTATATGGTGAATGTACCGCTGATGGTGAATGTAAACCTGGGTGGTGGTTCTTCCAAATTATGCAAGAAACATTTCGGTGGATTCTTTGGCGCCGGTTATGCGTATTACCTCACTAATAAAGAGGATACATATACTTATGACGAGAATATGAACGAGATCGCAAAAACAGTAGGTGGCAGTACTATGGGGCCCACCGGGAACATCGGTATGCGTTTCGCAGTTGGTCGCCATCACAGTAAAAGTGTAGAAGTAAAGATGTCTTATTTCAGAGGAACTACGCAGTATAAGATCGATTTGTTTGGGGTTGGTGCGGCATTTAACTTCTAAGTTATTTAAGTGTATGCTTAAATAAAGAAAGCTCCCCGCAGGGAGCTTTCTTTATTTAAAACTATTTCTTCATTTGTTTCCAGGCGTTGATCAATCCATTGGTGGATACATCGTGGCTGGTTACAGCATCATTACTTACTAATTCCGGCAGTATTTTGTTTGCCAGTTGTTTTCCCAGTTCCACACCCCATTGATCAAAGCTGTAGATATTCCAGATAATACCCTGTACGAAGATCTTATGTTCATATAGCGCTACCAGTGAACCCAGAGAGCGGGGGGTGATTTCTTTTACCAGGAATGAGTTGGTAGGGCGGTTGCCGGTAAATACTTTATAAGGCGTTACTGCTTTGATATCTTCTTCTTTCATACCGGATTTTTCAAGTTCGGCTCGTACCTCTTCGGCCGTTTTACCATTCATGAGTGCTTCCGTTTGCGCGAAGAAGTTAGACAACAGTTTTACATGATGATCTCCGATAGGATTGTGGCTGATAGCAGGAGCGATAAAGTCGCAAGGCACTATACGGGTACCCTGATGGATCAGCTGGTAAAAAGCATGCTGACCATTCGTACCGGGTTCTCCCCATACAACAGGACCTGTTTCGTACGTTACTGCTTTGCCAGTACGGTCTACATACTTACCGTTGCTCTCCATATTACCCTGCTGGAAATAAGCCGCAAAGCGGTGCATGTATTGATCGTAAGGCAGGATGGCTTCAGTACCGGTACCAAAGAAGTTACCATACCACAGGCCGATAAGGCCCATGATCACCGGGATATTATTTTCCAGTGGTGTAGTGCGGAAATGTTCATCTACCGCATGAGCGCCTTCCAGTAATGCTTTGAAATGTTCAAAGCCGATCGTGAGGGCAATGCTGAGACCAATAGCAGACCATAAGGAATAACGGCCGCCAACCCAATCCCAGAATTCGAACATGTTAGCAGGGTCTATACCGAACTCTTTTACGGATTTTTCATTGGTAGAAAGAGCGGCAAAGTGTTTAGCTACATACGCTTCATCTTTAGCGTGTTCCAGGAACCATGCACGTGCAGTAAGTGCGTTGGTCATTGTTTCCTGGGTGGTAAATGTTTTAGAAGCGATGAGGAAGAGGGTTTCTTCCGGATTTACTTTTTTCAGTGTTTCAACGATATGCGTACCATCTACGTTAGAAACGAAGTAAGGTTGCATGCCGGGGAGCCAGTAAGGCTTCAGGGCTTCTGTTACCATTACGGGGCCGAGGTCGGAACCGCCGATGCCTATGTTTACGATATAACGTATAGGCTTGTCGGTATAACCCTTCCACTCACCACTGTGAATGCGTTTACAGAAGTGCTCCATTTTATTGAGCACGGCTAATACATCAGGCATTACATCTTTACCATCCAGCAAGATAGGGTTACCGGATAAGTTGCGGAGTGCCACATGTAATACTGCACGGTTTTCTGTCATGTTAATTTTCTCAGCATTAAACATGGCTTTAATGCCGTCTTCCACGCCGCATTCTTTAGCCAGCGCTAATAATTGCGTTCGGGTTTCTTCTGTGATAATATTTTTGGAATAATCGAACAGTATATCTTCAAAGGAGAGGGTGAATTTTTTAAATCTGTCTGCGTCTTCTTTAAACAGGTTGCGCAGGTGTGTTTGCTTCATTTTTTCAGCATGCTGCTGCAACTGCTGCCAGGCTTTTGTCACTGTTGGATTCGTCTTTGGAAACATGTGTGCTAATTTTATTGTACCAAAAATAAGAAATTGCGTTATCGTTTCTTCATTAATTGTATAAGTGCGGTCAGTACAATCAGGACCATTGCTACAATACAGGCTATCGTGAGGGGAAAAGCCTCAGGACCTGCGGCTTCCTGTCGCTTTAGGATGATGCCGCAGAGAGCCCATAACGCAACAATGCCTATCGTTATGTTTTTTCGCTTGATAACCAGTAAGCTAACTGTCACAGTGCAGATCAAAATGAGAAAAATAGTCCACGTAATGCTTGTGCCGCTCCCGCCCAAATACACGTTAAGGGCGCCGATATTTGCCACAGTAGCCACGCATATCCATCCCAGGTAGAGACTGAACGGTATGTGTATAAATAATTTTTCCGGCCAGGAGACTTTCTGAATGGCTATATTAAAGTTCATATGGATAGCAAAGAGGGATACCAGTAATACTATCATAATGAGCATGGACAAAGGGAGGAGTTCATAATGCCAGGTAAACAACCAGCAGGTATTGGCCAGGCAGGTAAACAACCACCAGGCACGGAGGCGTTCCATGAACACTTCCAGTTCGGGCTGATGTTTGCCTGAAAAGGCCAGCCATAGCTGGTAGATGATGAATCCCAGGAGGGAAAGATAAATAATTCCCCAGATGGAAAAGGTGATTCCTGCAGGGGTGAACAGGTTGCTGTATTTCTCTGATATATTGGCCGGGCTTTTCCCGTTGAGCATATTGAGACTTGCCATTGCGTTGACGGCTATTACCATTATATACCCTATTGTATTAAAAACTGCAGTGTTTTTATAATAAGGTGTCTTATGGGATGCAGTCATAGATGGTACCTTTAAATTTTAACCGGGATGAATTTATGTCAGAATCAAGCAAAAATTGTTCCCCTTTTTCCGTAACTTCGCGCCCATTATGACAGCAGAACAATTAAAAGCTATGAGGGACCGCCTCCACGTTCTGGGAGGTTTTCTTTAACGTCCCTGACCGCGTAGCTAAAATAGAAAATGATAAGCAGCTTACGTTAGCCCCCGGATTCTGGGATGATAATGTTCGTGCTACGTCTATCCTGAAAGAGATCAAAGTAAATAAATTTTGGGTAGATCTTTATGAGCAGGTAGGAACTGCCATAGAGGATAGCAGCGTGTTGCTGGACTTCCAGAAAGAGGGTGAAGCCACTGAGGAAGAGGTACAGGTTGCCTATGCAGCTGCAGTTGATGCGCTGGACGAGCTTGAGTTTAAGTCTACACTGAATGAGCCGGAAGACGAGATGCCGGCAGTATTGACCATCAATTCCGGTGCCGGTGGTACCGAAAGCCAGGATTGGGCGGAAATGCTGCTGCGTATGTACCGTATGTATGGTGAGAAGCAGGGGTGGAAAGTCTCTGAGATAGATGTACAGTATGGGGATGGCGCCGGTATTAAATCGGCATCCCTGGAATTTGACGGCGGCTTTGCCTATGGGTTACTGAAAGCGGAAAGTGGGGTTCACCGGCTGGTGCGCATTTCCCCGTTTGACGCTAACGCACGCAGGCATACCTCTTTCGCTTCCATCTTTGTATATCCGCTGGTAGATGATACCATCACTGTTGCGGTGAACCCTGCCGACCTGGTATGGGAGTTTTACCGTTCAGGAGGTAAAGGCGGACAGAACGTAAACAAGGTAGAAACTGCCGTGCGCCTGAAGCACATCCCCTCCGGCATTATTATAGAATGTCAGCAGGCACGTACGCAGGGAGAGAACCGGGAAAAGGCGCTCACCATGCTGAAGTCGCGCCTGTACGAAGAGGAGATCCGCAAGCGGGAGGAATTGAAAAATGCCGCCAATGCCAACAAGCGCAAGATAGAATGGGGATCACAGATCCGTTCCTACGTGTTTCATCCATATAAGATGATCAAAGATCACCGTACAGATTTTGAAGTAGGTAACGTACAACCCGTGATGGATGGCGAGCTGGGTGGTTTCATCAAGGCTTACTTGATGATGGCCAAAGAAGAATAAAGTATTAATTTTACAATTAATGGATGTGCTGATGAATTGACTTGCTCAAATTATCAGCACATTCTAATTACAACAAGATACAACAACAAAATCTTTCTGAGAATGCATAACGCTTATTTCCATTTTGCTGCACCAGCCAATGAGCCGGTTTACAGCTATACTCCAGGTTCTCCCGAAAGGGATGCGTTGAAAAAACAACTGGCCGCTTTTAAGTCTCAACAGGCTGATATCCCTATGTACATCGGGGGAAAAGAAGTGCGGACAGGTAAAACAAAGGACTTACGTCCGCCACACGAAATAAAACACAAACTCGGGCATTTCCATTACGGGGACGCTACACATGTGAATGATGCCATTGCAGCTGCCCTGGCTGCCCGTTCACAGTGGGCAGATACACCATGGGAACAGCGTGCCGCCATATTTTTACGTGCTGCAGAACTGATGGCGACCAAATACCGCTATCACATGAATGCGGCCACTATGCTGGGACAGAGCAAGAATGCCTACCAGGCAGAGATTGACAGCGCCTGCGAATTAATAGATTTTCTTCGCTTTAATGTACATTATCTCTCTGAAATATATAACCAGCAACCGGTAAGTTCCGCGGGTATTCATAACCGTTTGGAATACCGTCCGCTGGAAGGGTTCGTACTGGCAGTTACGCCGTTCAACTTTACCGCCATTGCGGGTAACCTGCCAACTTCTGCTGCGATGTGCGGGAACGTAGTGGTATGGAAACCAGCCGATACACAGGTGTTTGCGGCGAATGTAACCATGCAGATTCTGATAGAAGCAGGGCTGCCTGCCGGTGTGATCAACCTGGTATATGCGGATGGTCCTGTTTTGGGGGATGTTTGCTTCTCTCATCCTGAATTTGCAGGTATCCACTTTACCGGTTCTACAGCTGTATTCCAGCATATGTGGGCCAGCATTGGCAACAATATCAGCAAATACAAAGCATATCCGCGTATCGTAGGTGAAACCGGTGGAAAAGACTTTGTGATCGCGCATAAATCTGCTGATGTGGATGTGGTAGCAACAGCCCTGGCCCGTGGTGCTTTTGAGTACCAGGGACAGAAATGTTCTGCTGCTTCACGTGCGTACCTGCCATCTAACATGGCAGAAGCGGTAAAAACGAAATTAATAGCTGATCTGAAAACGATGAAACAGGGTACTGTAGAAGATTTCAGCAATTTTGTGAATGCAGTGATCGACGAACGTTCTTTTGATAAGATCGCTAAATACATAGATAATGCAAAATCTTCTCCTGCAGCAAAGATCATTGCTGGTGGTGGCTATAATAAATCCGAAGGTTACTTTATTGAGCCTACTGTGATTGAAGTAACTGATCCGAAATATGTAACCATGTGTGAAGAGATCTTTGGGCCGGTGCTGAGTATCTATGTATATGATGCTGAGAAGTTTGAAGAAACCCTGGCGCTGGTAGACAGCTCGTCTGTGTATGCATTAACGGGTTCTATTATTTCCCAGGACCGTTACGCTATTGACCTGGCCACTAAAAAGCTCGTGAACAGTGCGGGTAACTTCTACATCAACGATAAGCCAACAGGCGCTGTTGTAGGTCAGCAACCTTTCGGTGGTGCAAGGGCTTCCGGTACCAATGATAAAGCAGGTTCCATGCTGAACCTTTATCGCTGGCTGAGTGCAAGAACGATTAAAGAAACATTTGTACCTGCAGTAGATTACAGGTATCCGTTTTTGAAAGAAGCATAAGCATTTATACAACATAACAGGCTCCGTCAGGAGCCCTGTGTTAGATTATATTCTCTTTAACTGACTCCGTAGAAACCTCTGGAATCGCATCAGGGGATTTCTACGGAGTCTGCGTTTTGTTGTTGCTTTTCATTCGGGTACCTGATGGAGACTTATCGCTATTTAGACGATTCTAAGCCCCTTTATTTATTTTTGCTACACCCCCTGATATTTGTGGTTAAATAAACAAAGCTCCGTTAGACAAGATCTGCTAGCGGAGCTTTAGTTTTTATGGCGACCGTTTATTTACATTTTTGCTAAAGCGGCCAGTGCTTCAGTTACATGTTTATCACTATCTTTCAGTGAGTTGAACTCATGTACCACTATACCGTTTTTATCTATCACATACGTAACCCTGCCCGGGATTACAAAGGTTTTAGGCACTCCGAACAGCTTACGTGCTTTACCATCCGAATCACTCAATAATGTGAAGTTTAAATTATGGTGTGTAGCAAACTTTTTATGAGAGGCTACACCATCGGAACTAATTCCTATCACCTTTGCTCCATATTTAGTGAATTTTTCATATGAATCACGGAAGGAGCAGGCTTCTTTGGTACATACACTGGTTTCATCCTTGGGATAAAAATAGATCACTAAGGGCTGTTTGCCCAGCACTGTAGCAAGGTCGAAAGTAACACCATCCTGGTCTTTTAACTGGAAAACCGGTACTTTATCACCCACTTTTATCTGGGAGTTTGATTTGCAGGCAAATAATAAGGATAGTGAGAACATGATTAAGTATTTCATATCAAAACAATATATGTATTACTAAATGTACGTAGATTCCGGAGATTGATATTTTAGGTTTGCAATAAACTTTTATCCCCGGTCATTAATCGTTATTTTTGACGCCTAAAACTGCAAACTTTGAAGACCATACTGAATGGGACGCAAGTAGCGATTACCGTAGACAGGCTTTGCCACCAGTTAATAGAGAATCACCTGAACTTCTCAGATACTGTGCTGATAGGTTTACAGCCCAGGGGGATTTTCCTGGCAGACCGTATTAATCTCACTTTACGGAAGTTATTACCCGGTGTACATATTAATTATGGCCGTCTGGATATTACTTTTTACAGGGATGATTTTAAGAAAGGCACAGAACTGCATGTGCCCAATGAAACTGCGATTGATTTTTCCATAGAGAATAAGAAGGTGGTCCTGATAGATGATGTGCTCTACACCGGCCGTACTACCCGTTCGGCATTAGACGCCATGCTGGATTATGGCCGGCCATCTGCTGTAGAACTGCTGGTTCTCATAGACCGTCGTTTTACCCGGCAGCTGCCTATACAGGCTGATTATATCGGCCGTACCATCGATGCTATTATTTCTGAGAAGGTTAGAGTACGGTGGAAAGAGCGGGACGGTAAGGACGAAGTGATCATAGAATAATCACTGGAATTTGATTTTGGGTTTCTAATCAGGTCATTTATATTTGCATCTTAAATGTCATTATCAGTAAATCATCTTCTCGGGATCCGCAATCTGAAGCGTCAGGATATAGAGCTTATTTTCCAAACAGCTGACACGTTCAAAGGGGTTTTACAAAGACCAATTAAGAAAGTTCCTACGCTCAGGGATACAACGATCGTTAATTTATTTTTTGAGAATTCTACGCGTACCCGCATCTCGTTTGAGCTGGCGGAAAAGCGGCTGGGTGCTGATGTGGTGAACTTTTCCGCATCAGGGTCTTCCGTTTCCAAAGGCGAAACGCTGATTGATACCGTGAATAACATCCTGTCCATGAAAGTGGATATGGTGGTGATGCGGCATTCTGCCAGCGGGGCTCCGCACTTTCTCGCCAAACATATACAGGTACCTATTGTAAATGCCGGTGACGGTATCAACGAACATCCTACACAGGCGCTGTTGGACGCTTTCTCTATCCGGGAAAGGCTGGGCAGCGTAGCAGGTAAGAAAGTGGCTATTTGCGGGGATATCATGCATTCAAGGGTAGCCCTGTCTAACATCTACTGTCTGAAAGAGCTGGGAGCGGAAGTAACAGTAGTAGGCCCTCCTACACTGATACCCAAGCACATGGCAGAAGCACTGGGTGTGAACGTGAGTTATAATATCCGGGAAGCACTGGAATGGTGTGATGTGGCCAATGTGTTGCGTATTCAGCTGGAAAGGCAGAATACTCCCCTGTTTTCTTCCTTACGCGAATATTCTTTGACGTATGGCGTGAATAAGGCACTACTGGACAGTCTGAAGAAAGAGATTGTGATCATGCACCCGGGACCTATTAACCGCGGGGTGGAGTTAAGCTCTGACGCAGCCGATTCCAGTCATTCGATTATACTGAACCAGGTGGAGAACGGGGTGGCCATTCGTATGGCAGTGTTATACCTGCTGGCAGGGAAGAAACCCGAACTGGCGGTTTAAGTAGTTTATTATCAGATTTTATAAAGATGAAGCTCCGTAAGGGGCTTTTGCTTTTTAGAGGCAGCGTACGCGGTTAATACGGGTGCTCTAATGGGTATGCATGGTTAATACGGGGTTCATGCTTAAACCATGCATCAGGTATGAAGGAGACATGAAGGAGACATGACGGAGACATGAAGGAGGTATTTAGAAAGCTGCATTTATCCCCAGGGTAAAAGACCGGAAGAAGGGATACTGATACCCGTTGCTGGTAGCTTGCTCGGGATCATAATATTTGATTTTCATCTTGTTAACTTCCCAGAGGTCCTGCCCGGAGAAGTAGATCCGGATGCTCTTGATTAAAGGCCGGTTTTGGGCAAAATGAAAGGTATAGCCTAACTGGAGGTTTTTCAATCTTATATAAGCAGCATTCATTACCCAGAAGGAAGAGGGGGCGAGGTTCTGGTTATAGCCTGCATACAGGCGGGGGAAAGCAGCGTCGGGGTTATCCGGACGCCAGGAGTCCTGGTGAATCACCCAGGGTTGTTGCCAGTCCTGCACGAAAGGCATGCTGTATTTACCCTGTACCAGTACTTTACGCTGACCAATGCCCTGTAAGAATACGGAGAAATCCAGTCCTTTCCACGAAAAGCCCGCATCAAAGCCATAAGAGTAGCGGGGTTGTGAGCTACCCAGGTATACCAGATCGCCATGATCTGCTTTGGTGGTATTGCCGCTGTTAATATTGCCGTCGTTATTTACATCTGTATAACGGAGGTCTCCGGCAGCAGTGTTGATGCCCTGATAAGCATGATTGGTTACCTCATTATTATTCTGAAAATATCCTTCACTCTTATATCCTAAGATCGCATTGTAAGGAAGTCCGTCGAGTCCGTGGTTATTGCCTGGCAGCCATGGGGCATTACCATTACTACGTTCAATTTTATTCTGGTCATCGAAGAGGTTGGCATTTACCCAATAGCTGAGAGAGCCTCTGTTATCGCGCCAGCCCAGGTTGAATTCCCATCCCCATGAGCGCATTACCGCTGAGTAGAAGACAGGCGCTATTAAGAGATCCGTCATTAGTTGCTGGGTCGCTATCTGCATATGCGGATTATGTTTTATAAAGTAGTCCGCGTTGATATTCAGACGGCCTTTGAAGAAAGCCATATCGAGTCCGCCGTTGGTAGTAGTAATGGTTTCCCAGTTATTATTACCGGGGATGTACCGGTCAAAGTCTGTATAAGATGTGATGGGATAAACGTTAGGATGGTATAGCTGGTCGTAGTAATTAAAGTCGTTCAGGTTGGTCCGCCAGTTATAACTGCCCAGCATTCCCCAGGAAGCGCGGAGTTTGAATTCGTCGAAGAAAGGGAAGGCGGACGTAAACCATTTTTCATTATTCAGTCGCCAGCCGGCAGAGAAAGAAGGGAAGAGGTGCTGCCGGTCGAGTTCCGGTATCTTAGAGCTGTTGAATAACAGTTTAGCCGCTACCAGGTTTGCTTCCAGCAGGTAGCGATCGTTATAATTATAATTGATACGGGTGAACAGGGACGATAAGGTACCCGCACCTTTAAAGTGATAACTGGTATATTGTTCGGGATTATTGAAAGACAGTTGTGCCAGTTCATTGGAAGATACGTCCGTAGCAGCCGTGATCTTCTGGTGTTGATAATGGCTTTCAAAAGCGTACCCACCCAGTATATGTATGCTGGTCTTTTTACCTGCCGGAAGGTCGTAATCCGCTAACAGTTGCAGGCTATGCTGTACTTCCAGAAGGCGACCTCTTTTTAAAGCGTCAGGATCGTTGACGCTATTAATTAAACCGCTGTTATCATAGAACCTGATAGTCTTTTTGCCAAGGCCGTCATAGTAATTATTTACCTGCGGACTGTATACTGTTTTGAGAGTCAATCCTTTCAGCAGGCTCTCAGCTTTGAGGGTAAATACTGCATCGGCAAAGGATGTTTGTTCATCGCGTTTACCCGCATCCTTTAGTAAGGCATAGCTGTTGTAGCCAGCGGTATATTGACGGGTACCCGGCACATATACAGGTATATTGCCTGGTTGCTGATAGAGGAAGTTGAGGATACCATTTTCCCCGTCTACCCGCCACCCCGGCGACTTTGTATTGCTTTTAGCATATTGGATGCTTGTTTCCAGGCTAAGTACTTCATTCAGATGGTCATTGATGTTGAGTTGCAGGTTGGTCCTGGAAGTATTGTCGGAGCCAATATTAAATAAGCCCTGGCGGGAAAACTGTCCCAGTGAAAATAAGAACTGGTGATCTGTTGTACCGCCTTTAGCACTGATATTATAGGTAGATGTAGTGCTGTTATTGCGGGTAACGTTTTTTATAGGATTGATATCATCGTAATAATTGTAGTTACCGCTACCATCTGTTTTAGGCGTGAAGTTGATGGCAGGGTCCTGCATCATGGCAATTTCCCTGGGAGACCAGGCAGCAGGGCGACCTGCATTTTGCAGGGCTTCGTTTTGCAGAGCGGCCGCCTGCCAGGAATGCATTCTTTCCGGCAGGTTGATGGGTTTTTCTACACCGGAAAGGCTGTTATATTCGACGCTGACCGGACCGGGTTTGCCTCTTTTGGTAGTCACTAATACCGCACCACTGGCAGCCAGCGGACCATAGATAGAAGCAGCAGCGGCATCTTTTAATACTGAAACGGATTCTATATCGTTGGGGTTCATCAGGGCAATAGAGCTGGGAGCGCCGTCTACGAGTACAAGAGGGTCACTGTTGTTGACAGATGACAATCCGCGGATCTGGATGTTAAATCCTTCTTTGCCCGGTTGCCCGTTACTTCTCGTTACCAGTAGCCCTGGTGCGGTACCTTGTAAGGCAGCGATCACATTAGTGACAGGCCTGCTTTTGAGGCGGCGGCCTTCTACTTTGGTAATAGAGCCGGTGATATTGGCTTTGTTTTGGATACCGTAGCCAATAATTACGAGGTCGTTTAATATTTTGGTATCACCCTGTAATAATGCATCTACGTTGTGCCGTTCTTTTAAGGGGACTACGAGGGTTTCATAACCGATGAGGGAGAAGGAGAGGACTGCCTGTCCGTTAGTGACCTGTAATCTGTACCTGCCGTTTTCGCTGGAGCTTACCCCGTTATGCGTTCCTTTTTCGCGGATGGAAACGCCAGGTAGTGGCCTTTCTCCATCCGAGACGACGCCGTTTACATAGAATTTTTCAGCTTCAGTGCTGATAGGATGGTTGGGAATACCTTTCAGTGGGGGAGCCTGGGAAGAAGGATAGATGATGATTTGTTTATTCCTGATTTCCCAGGCGTACTGGCCGGGAGTAAATATCTGGCGGAGTACATCTTTTAAAGGTTGATGTTGCACCTGTAAAGAAATAGCTTTAGCGTTTTCAACGATAGAGGAGGAGATGGCGAAGGTGAGGCCGGTTTGTTTTTCTATCAGGCGCAGTACCTGTTTAAGGCTCATCTTATTTACTTTCAGTGTTACCTTTATGGTATCACTGTCCTGGAAGGCTGATGCATGGGCATAGGAACAGCTGATACATATACAAAAGAGTAAAATGTAGCAGTGCTTTATAAAAGCCGCCTTACGGAATGCCTGTTGAGTACCCTGCATGTCTGTAGACGACTAGTAAATTTCTATCAGGCTATCTTTTTGCACGGTATGTACCTGCAGGGTTTTGGACAGGATGTCCATTACCTCGGAAATAGATTCCTTATGGAAGGTCGCCAGCAATTTCTTATCTGCCAGGGCTTCATTCTTCAGCACAATATGCACCTTATAATAATCTTCCAGCACGTTGGCCACTTCTGCCAATGGTGCATCGTCGAAGGTAAGGTAGCCGGTTTTCCAGGCAATCGGATTATTATTCCGGTGATGTTTTGTACTGATGGTAGTTTCGGCCAGGAGCATTTCTGCTTCTTCTCCGGGAGTAAGTATAACTGATCTCTTTGAGTTCTTGTAGATGGCTTTTACCTTACCGCTCTGCACGAATACGTTCACACCTTTGGTGGTTTGTTTGACGTCGAAGGAGGTACCGAGTACCTGGATGTCTACATTTTTCAGATGTACGGAGAAGGGTTTCTCCGGCATATGTTTCACGTCTACAAATACTTCACCCTTTTGTATAAATACTTCCCGGTTGTTCCCTTTGAAATGGCGGGGGTATTTTACGCTTGTATGGGCATTGAGATAGAGCTTGGTACCATCTGGTAACAGGAGGCTATCAGTATTTTGAGCGGTTTGTTGTGCGATGTAGAGCGGCTGACGCATTAAGGAGAAGGCACCTGCCAGTAAAGCGATGGCCGCAGCAGTTGCCCACCAGTAACGTTTTGCAGGGCGTTTCTCCGTTTGTAGCGGAATAAGCGGGGTGTTGGTTACAGGTGTCAGTTTAGCGTCCATAACCAGCCATTGTTGTGCTGTATTATAAGAAGAGGGAGCCGGCAGGATCTCTCCCTGCCATAATGCTTTCGTTTCCAGGAATATATCCAGATTGGCCGGATCCAGCTGTAACCATTCATCCAGTGAACGTTTATGCTCCTCTTGCCCTGGTTCTTCCAGGTAGCGGATAACGACATCGATATCAGGTTGCTGCTGTTTCATCTCTTATTATTAATACAATCAAAAATATCCTTACCATTAGTCTTTCTAAAATAAATTCAGGGATTCACTGTTGGTTCAGTAATCCCAGCCGGATCTTTTTCAACGCGGTGGTAAGGTGAGTATATACAGTGTTGATGGAAATGTTCAGTTGCTGGGCAATTTCTGCCGGGGAGAGCCCTTTAAAGCGGCTCATTTCAAAAACGCGGCGGCACTGTTCAGGCAATTTTTCAAGGATAGAGTGGTATTGGGCTTCTAACTCCTTATGTTCCAGTAACAAATGTTCTACGGTAGGTTCGGCGGTCAGCTGCTGTTCCCTGGAGTATTGTTGCAGGCGTTGTTCTTTTTTAATGCGGTTGAGGCAGGTATTAACAGTGGCCCTGGCCAGGTAATGCTGAATAGGGGCACGTTCGTCGAGGTTATCGGCTGTGCGCCACAGGTTCATAAACACATCCTGCACGATATCCTGCGCTTCATTATGATCGCGCAGATAACGCAAGGCAATGCTGAACATGGATGGTGAAAACTGGTTGAATATAATTTCAAACACATGTTTATCCCTGTTCCGAACTCCGGTAACTATATCTGTATTGTTGAGCGGCAACATCCTGTAACTTTCTTTTCTGATCTTTTTGTACTTGCAATTGCAACAGACTAAAGTCGGCTATCAAAAACAGAACGTAGCAAAATTAGTCTATTCTCTCAATTAATTCTCTAAATGACTGATTAGCAGCCGGAGGACCATGGAATTGCCGTCTTTTTTTACTCCGTATCCGCTACAGGAAAGGGTTTGGCATGTGTTATAGGTTTTGTTAAAAAAAATCCGGCTTTTTTTTCAAAACGACTAATGGTAACCTTAAAGATGGTTGTATTGTATATGTAGACAGTGAATAAACCGGTATCTGGCAGGCGCCTGCTAACATTTTCCGGGTAAAAAAGAACTTTTATAACCAGTCTTTATTTATAAACCAGAAAAACCAATAGTGAATTGTATTATCTGGCAGTTATTGTCTCTGGTACGTTCACTACAGCTGCGAAGGCAGCCCTATACTATGATTATTATGAAATAACAACTTATAAAAGACGTAAGTCTCCTGATAGGAAGAGAAAAGAGGAAAATGAGGGATTGCGTTTTAAACTTACAACTCCTAAGCATGATAGGAAAGTTGAGACCTGTAACAATCGGCCGGCTCTTTTGGGCCGGTTTACTTTTTTCTCTACTTTAGCTAAATAGAGTAGATCATGCGCACGGTTATCCTGTTATTCATTTCCAACACTTTTATGACATTTGCCTGGTATGGACACCTGAAGTACCAGAACGTTGCTTTCTGGAAGGTGATCCTTATCAGCTGGGGAATTGCTTTTTTTGAATACTGCTTTATGGTACCCGCCAATCGCTTCGGGGAGCAGGCCGGGTTCAGCGGTTTCCAGTTAAAAACCATCCAGGAAGTGATTACACTCACTGTATTCAGTCTTTTTGCCATCTTTTATCTGAAAGAACCACTCCGCTGGAATTATCTTATATCTTTCGCTTTTATAATGGGAGCGGTCTATTTTATGTTTAAAAAGTGACGGACTAATCCATGTCATTAAGTTAAGCACCGTTAGCGCTCCTGCAAAGTCTGTATTTTTGTTTTAGCTGTTTACAATGAACACGTAAGTATGTTCGGTGCGTGTTCGGTGTGCGTTCGGGTCTTGAACATAGGTTGAACATACTTTGAACATAGGTTGAACATACTTGGGTCGGGTCCGGATCATCCAAGTATGTTCAACCTATGTTCAACTTATGATCTAATCCATGAGAATCCCCCATTGTCTCGTCCTGATATAGGTTTACACCTGTGAGAGATAATCCTGGTTTTGGTTTACACCAGGTTTTGTTAATCCTGAATCTGGTTTACAGGTCAATTTGATAATCCTGTTATTAGTTTACAGTTAAA